>Ga0272448_1000198_pt1 | contig 92386 bp, 81 predicted proteins | sample YNPCB0191_FD_202220 | JGI IMG/M metagenome (GOLD analysis project Ga0272448, IMG submission 202220) | Hot spring sediment microbial communities from Yellowstone National Park, WY, United States - YNP-CB-019-1 | ecosystem: Environmental > Aquatic > Thermal springs > Hot (42-90C) > Sediment... | reverse complement strand
CAAATCCCGTCTCCCGCTCCATTTGAAAACTCCAGAGGGATTTGAAAGACACTGGTCGCCACCGGTAAAGCGACGCCTCGCATCAGGCGGAGCGTCAGACCAGTGTCGTGGCTCGGAGCAAGCCTGAACAGGTAGCCCGGTTCTTGTAAAGGTGAAGCGGAGACCAAATCCCGTCTCCCGCTCCATTTGAAAACTCCAGAGGGATTTGAAAGACACTATATATTTTATATGCAAAACGAAAAAGGGTTGAAGAAAAATATATTTCTGCTTGGCTGGACGAGTTTTTTTGAAGATGTGTCCAGTCAGATGAATTATTCTATACTTCCTTTATTTCTGGCAAATGTCCTGGGAGTGAATAAGGCATTTATAGGATTAATTGAAGGAATAGCAGAAACAACAGCAAGTTTTTTGAAGGTCTTTTTTGGCTGGCTTTCTGATAAATTAAAGGCACGCAAGGTTTTCGTTGTATCTGGATATGCAGCCACTGCCGCATCAAGACCATTCCTTTCGTGCGCAAGCAAGGGAATACATGTTTTAGGTCTGAGATTTTTAGACAGGGTGGGAAAGGGAACCAGAACTTCTTCCAGAGATGCCCTGATTGCAGATTCTTGTCCTGCAAATGAGAGGGGAAAAGCATTTGGTTTTCACAGAGCGCTGGACACTACCGGAGCTATTGTCGGACCACTCCTGGCATTTTTATTTCTTTCTGTGGCGGGGATGAACTACCGCAGCATATTTTTGTTTTCTGTGATTCCTGCAATCCTGGCGGTAATTCTAATCTTAATGGTAAAGGAGAAGAAACCTGCTGAAATAAAAATCGATACACTACAGTCGAAACCTTCTACAGATATACTTCCTTCAGATTTTAAAAAGTTCCTTTTGGTTACAGGTCTTTTTACACTTGGAAATTCAAGTGATGCCTTTCTAATTCTTAGGGCAAGTAATATTGGTATAAACCAGGTTCTTGTTCCAATACTCTGGTTTCTGTTTAATATTACTTATGCAATTTCTGCATTTCCTTCAGGAGTACTATCTGATAGAATTGGTTCCAGGCGGGTAATATCCTATGGTTTTCTTATATATGCCATTGTTTATCTCGGATTCGCCTTTGCTTCGGTGCAGTATCAGGTATGGCTCCTTTTTATAGTTTACGGATTTTATTATGGATTGACAGATGGAGTAAGCAGGTCCTTTGTATCAAGGCTTGTTTCTTCTGAACAGCGTGCTACTGCATTTGGAATTTATCATTCTGTAATTGGACTGATTGCATTTCCTTCAAGTCTTTTGATGGGTTTTCTGTGGGACTGGAAGGGGCCGCGTACAGCATTTATGTTCGGGGCTATTCTTGCTTTTGTTTCTGTAATACTTTTTAATTCATTCCGATTAAAAACAGAAGTGGATTGAGAAAAATGGACATAGAATCTGAATTAAAAACTTTATCTTCAGAGTTTGATTTAAAGAACAGGGACTTTTCAATAATTCTTGCAGCAGGTCATGGAAAAAGAATCAAATCGCAGATACCAAAAATGCTGCATGAAATATGGGGAGTTCCCACTGTGGTTCGGGTCTCTGATGCTGCCAGGAAAGGGCTTGGTTCAATAAATCAAATTGTTGTTGTGGGAATCAAGGCTGTGGATGTTGCCCGTTGTGTTGGAAAAAGTAAGGGAAGGGCATTTGTGTTTCAGGAAGAACAGAGGGGAACAGGGCATGCTGTTCAGGTAGCAATGGAATTTTTGGCAAAAAAGAAAATTCTCCCGGAAAATATCTATGTGTTTCCCGGGGATATGGGTTTAATAACATCTCAGGCAATCCTGAATTTTAAGAAGAAATTTGAAAGGTCAGAGTATAAAATGATGATTCTCTCAGGAATCTATCATGGAAACCCTCTTGAAAATCATTATGGAAGGATATTGAGGGTTCCTGTAGAAAATAAAAATGTTTCCGGGAGAATTATCGAAATTAAAGAGTTTAAAGATATCATGGCGCTGAAGAAATTCTATGTTGTTCAATTTGAAGGTACTGAATACAAATTTTCAAAAGAAGAATTGCTTGCCATTCCGGAGTTCAATTCAGGTGTTTACGCTTTCAGGGGAGAGAGTCTTAAAAAATATATAGGAAAAATTACCCCGGATAATGTTCAGCATGAGATGTATCTAACTGACCTTGTTCGTATTTTTAATAATAATCACCTTTCTGTAGGGGTTGTATCTGCAAATGAGGAAAATGTTGTATTTGCCTTCAATGATAAGTCAGCACTGAAGAAGATGGAGGAAATGGCGCGTGACAGGGTTTATGAAAAATTAAAGAATATTATTACCTTTAAGGACAGGGAAGATTTCTTCATTGCTGACGAAGTAGTAAATAGAATTCTTGAACAGGATAAAAAAGGTGAGCCGCTTGATATTGTGATTGGCAAGGGGGTTTATATTGGCAGTGGGGTTTATATGGATGCGGGCGTTGTTATCAAGGACCACGCATATCTTGATGGAAATATAAAGTTGTCAGAGGGGGTTATAATAGGAGAACGTGTACATCTTTCTACATATCCTCATCAGGTACTTAAAATCGGAAGGCATACAGAGATATTGCAGGGAGATATTATCAAGGGCAATCTGGAAATAGGGGAAAATACCAGGATAGAATCATCGGTCAATATAACTGGCAGCGATGAAAGTCCTGTACGTATCGGAAATAATGTTTTAATCAAAGGAACAAGTTATATTTTTGGTTGTGTGATTGAAGATAATGTCTGGATTGAACATTCGGTTTTGAAAAATAAACGTGTGCGCTGCATAAGAGATAAAAATGGAGAGGTTCAGCCCGTAAGATATATTCTTCCTTCCCCTGAAGGAATAGAGTGCCTGGAGGATTTGTGACAGGGAAATTAATGTGTTCAACTTCTGGAATAAGAGGAAAAACAGGAAGTGCGCTGAATTTTTCTCAGGCATATAAGATTGCTTCACTTTTTTTTGAAGAGTATATATCGCAAACACCTACTTCTAAAAAGGAAAATATGCATCCTTTGAAAATAAAAATTGTACTTGGAAGGGATGCCAGAAAATCAAATGACCTGCTGGTTTCAGGAGTTAAAAAAGCATTTGAAGACATAAATAAAAATGAAGGTATAAAAATTAAATTGGTTTACCTCGGAGTTTCTTCCACGCCCCTACTTCAGTGGGCAATTAAAAATTATAAAGCAGCTGGTGGTATAAACATTACCGCAAGCCATAATCCCATTGGATGGAGTGGGTTCAAACTTTATGATTGGAGAGGAATATTGCTTGGCAGGAAAGAGATGAAAAGGATTGCCAGCAGGTTAACAGGGAAAGATACCTTTCAAATTTCCAATATTTCGAACCTGAATTACAGACTGCCGGTAGTAGATTCGGTACAGGCATACAATAAATATGTTTTTGAAAAGGTTCAGGAGGCAATTGACCTTGTCAGCGGCAGGAAGGGAATGGGGAAAGAAATTTTTGAAGGAATGAAGTTCCGAAACTACAGGATAGTTATTGATGCCTGTAGTAAAGATGGTGCAGAAATTCCACTTCAATTTTTACTTTATCTGGGTTTTAAAAAAAGAAACATTTTTATAATTAATGCTGGAACAATTGAGAATTCCAAACGTCGTCTCGAACCTGCATCACAATACCTTGGAAATTTAAAAAAAGCGATTAAAAAATTAAAGGCGGATGTAGGTTTTGCCTTTGATCCTGACCAGGATAGACTGGTTGTGATGCCTTTAAGAAGTGAGGAGCATACCCTTCTTCTGTGCGGAAAATTTCTTCTTGAGTTGCAAAGAAAATATAACCCCGGGCAGTATATAAAGAATATCCCGGTGAATCTTTCAACCACTTCTGCCTGGGAAGAACTTGCAAGGGACTACAGGGTAGGTATAATCCGCACAAAAATTGGTGAGAGAAATGTAATACAGGCGATGCAGAGGAACAACTGTCTTTTTGGAGGAGAAGGAAACGGTGGGGTAATCCTTGGAAATGTAATTTATGGACGCAATTCCACTGTGGGCATGGCCCTTATTCTTGCATATCTATCATGGACTGGAAAAAAAATAATAGAGCTGGAACATGAAATTCCTGATTATATACTTGCAAAAACAAAATTACGAATTCCTTCTAACAAAAGCCCGGAAGTTATAATGAATAAGATTTTTTCAAAAATGAAAAAAGTAGCAAAAAATATAGATAAAAGAGATGGCTTAAAAATCTTCTTTAAAGATAATTCCTGGTTGCAGTTACGCCCATCAGGAACTGAGCCTGTTTTGAGAATTTTTGCCGAGGCAAGGGTGTGTGATACCAGAAAAAAAACGATGGAGAAAATAAGGAATATAATCAAAACAGCAATCCCGGATAGTTGGGATTAAAGTTATTTGTGGTACAGAGGGGAGGAGAAATGTCTCAAAAAATGAAAATTTTTACAGGAAATGCAAATCCTGAACTCGCAAAGGAAATTTGCAATTACTTAGATTTACCCATGGGCAATGCAGAGGTTAAGTCTTTTAGCGATGGAGAGATATTTGTTAAGATAAATGAAAATGTCAGGGGTGCAGATACCTTTGTAATCCAGCCAACTTCTCCACCTGTGGATAGAATGTTGATGGAACTTCTGATTATGATAGATGCACTTCGTCGTGCCTCAGCAGAAAGGATTACAGCAGTAATTCCTTATTATGGGTATGCTCGTCAGGACAGAAAGGTTCAACCCAGGGTTCCCATAACTGCTAAACTTGTAGCAAATCTTATTACAGTGGCAGGTGCAAACAGGGTTCTGGTAATGGATTTACATGTGGGACAAATTCAGGGTTTCTTTGATATTCCTGTTGACCATCTCTTTGCAGCACCCGTGGTGATAAAATATATTAAGAAGATGAATGTGGAGCCCATTGTCATTGTATCTCCGGATCCTGGCGGTGTTGAAAGAGCACGTGCCTTTGCAAAGAGGCTTAATGCTACAATAGCAATAATTGATAAACGTCGTCCCCGTCCCAATGTCGCTGAGGTACTCAATGTGGTTGGGGATGTAAAAGATAAAACTGCAATTCTGGTGGACGATATGGTTGATACAGGCGGGACACTTGTGAAATCAGCCCAGATATTGATGGAAAAAGAAGCAAAGGCAGTTTATGCAGCCTGTACCCATCCCGTTCTTTCAGGCGATGCCATTCACAATATAGAAAATTCTCCTTTAAAAGAACTAATCGTAACCAATACTATATCGCTTGGCAACAAAAAAAGCAAAAAGATAAAGGTACTGTCAATAGCACATCTGCTTGGAGAAGCAATAAAGAGAATTCATCAGGGAAGATCTGTATCATCTTTATTCGTATAGAGTAATTGTATAATTTCCGGAAAGAGGGGTAGAAAAAATGGAACAGATTGAGCTGAAAGGAGTATTGAGAAAAAAAACAGGTTCAGCGGAGGCAAGGAGAATCCGCAGAAGGGGATTTGTACCCGGCGTTCTTTATGGAAGAGAAGAAAAACCTTTACATTTAAAGGTTTCTCTTGCAGGGTTGCATAAGGCCATATCCGGGGGTGAAAATGTAATTATAAATCTGAAGATAGATGAAAAGGCTGAAACCGTGATGGTAAAGGAAATTCAGAGAGACCCTGTTGATGACCAGATTGTGCATGTGGATTTCTACCGGGTTTCACTCCGGGAAGAGGTAAAGGTTAATGTTCCTGTAGAAATTACAGGGGAAGCAAAGGGTGTCAGGGAAAAGGGCGGAGTTCTGGAACAGATATTGAGAGAGATTGAGATAAAGTGTCTTCCGGGAGATATTCCTGAAAGGATAACTGTTGATGTATCAGAACTGGATATAGGAGATTCCATTACTGTTGAACAATTAAAACTCCCTGCCAAAGTGACAGTTTTGAGTCCACCTGATGCTACTGTAGCTGTTGTGATAGCACCCACGGTGCTCAGGGAAGAAGAAAAACCTGTGGAGGAAGCTGTTGAACCTGAATTAATCGGAAAGAAAGAAAAGATAGAAGAAGCTGGCGAAGAAAAAGAAGAGGCTATAGAGGGAAAAGAAAGTAGCGAAAAAGCATCTAAAGAAGAGAAAAAGAAGGAATAAAGTAAAATATGAAGTTAATCGTCGGGCTGGGAAATCCAGGTGCAAAATATATAGATACCCTACACAATCTTGGTTTTAAAGTTGTTGAAAAACTTGCTTCTGTTTGTGGCATTGCTTTTTCTTTTGACAAACAGATTCCCGGCTATGTGGGAAAAGGAAAAATCGGAAATGAAGATGTAGTAATTGTCAAGCCTTCTACATTTGTGAATGAAAGTGGCAGGGCGGTTTTGTGGCTTGTTCGTCACTACAATATTCCAGTTTCAGACCTGATTGTAATTTCTGATGACCTTGATCTTCCTCAGGGAAGGATTAGAGTCAGAAAAAATGGAAGCAGTGGAGGACAGAAGGGAGTAAGTTCAATTATTGAAAAACTTCAAAGCCCTGATTTTATCAGGGTGCGTATTGGTATTGGTAGACCCCCGGAGGGATGCGATCCTGTGGAATATGTTTTAACTCCTGTAAAACTTGAGGAGAATGCTAAAATTAAAGATGCTATATCCAGAGGGGTTGAATCCATTATTACTGTAATTAAAGAAGGGCTTGATAAGGCAATGAATGTTTATAACAGGAGGGATGCCAAATGAGTAAAAAATTATTCATTCTTTCTGTTATATGGTGCTTATTTTTTCTTTCCGGATGTGCATATGTGAGCACTTCTGTTCTCCCTTCTTACATCCACAAGATATATATCTCTCCATTACACAATAAGAGTTTCAGGCCAGACCTTCCAGAAAAAATTTATTCATCTATTTCAAGGGAATTTATCATTGATGGAAGACTCACAGTGACCAATGAAAAGGATGCTGATGCTATACTCTATGGGGAAATCATAAGGTATGACCTGGAACCTCTTTCCTATACAGATCAGATGAAGGTCCAGGAGTACAAAGTCCGCATTATAATTGCTATCTGGTTAAAAGATGTCCGGGAAAATAAAATATTGTGGCGGCAGGATAATATAGAGGACTTCACCACTGTTTCTTCAACACTGGGAGGTCTTGAGGTTAAAGTTGAGAATGAAGCCATTAACGAAGTCATACAGAAGATTGCAAGAAGGGTTGTAAAAAGGGTAATAGATGGCTGGATCTAATTAAGGATTTCAGGTTTAATGGATTATTTTTAATGAGCACTGTTGCAATAGTAAAATGCGATCGGTATGAGTATGAAAAAGTTGAAAAAGCAGTTAAACTTGCTCTTTCACTCATTGACAATGTGAAGGAAAAAATAAAACCTGGCAACAAGGTTCTTCTTAAACCGAATATGCTTATGGCAGCAACCCCTGACTCTGCAGTAACCACTCATCCCCATATTCTTAAGGCAATGATAAAGATTGTGAAGGAATGCGGTGCAATTCCTTTTGTTGGAGACAATCCCGGGAATGCATATGCAAATGTCCAGAGGGCACTTGAGACCACAGGATACAGGGATGTTGCCAGAGAAGAAGGCGCTGAAATATTGAGTCTTGCAAAGCCATTTAAATGTGGCGATATCTATGTAGCGAGTAGCATATTTGACATAGATCTGATTATAAACCTTCCCAAGCTGAAGACACATAATCTGACGCTTTTTACTGGATGTATAAAAAATATGTTTGGAATTATGCCTGGATTTCATAAAGGGGATATGCACCGCAGGTATCCCTATCCAGCTGATTTCTCAGCAAAACTGGTAGACATATTCTCAGTAAAAAAACCTGTTCTGGGTATTATGGATGCTGTATATGGAATGGAAGGACATGGCCCATCAGGGGGGAAGCCCAGAAGGATAGGTCTTATCCTTGCAAGCTGGGATTGTGTTTCTCTTGATGCAGTTTGTTCAAAAATTATTGGATATGAACCATTTTCTGTTGATACAACGCGCATTGCTCATCAAAGAGGACTGGGTGAAGGAAATTTAAGCAGAATTGAAATCAGGGGTGAGAAACTTCAAAACGTTGCCATTTCCGATTTTGAACTTGCTGACAATGCTTATAAAATATTGAAGGGTGTACCAAGATTTATTTATCCACCGTTTCAATATCTGGCACGCAGATTAATATGGGTTCGCCCTGAGGTAATAAAAGAGAAATGCACAGGATGCGGAATCTGCTTTAAAAACTGTCCTGTTAAAGCCATTTCAATGGAAGAGGGCAAGCCCAGGATTGATTATAGAAAATGTATCAGTTGTTATTGCTGTCATGAACTCTGTCCTGAAAAGGCATATGAAATAAAACGTTCCTGGCTCGCAAGGAAGTGGGCAATAGGAGTGCAGGACTGATTGATAAAGCAAAATTTTAGAGTATGGATATTGTAATTGTAACAAACAGTCCCGGGGAAATTACAGGTTGGGTGGTACCTGTAGTAAAAGAGATAGTTCAAAGTCCGGAGTTCAAAATTCAAAGTGACAGGATTATAGTATTTATTCCTTACTGCCAGTATGCCAGTGGAAGAGAAACTGAAATAGTAAGAGCAATTCCTGGCATAAATTATGTTTTTGGTCCAAAAGACCATCTGAAATTTTTGTTTTTTAATAAATGTATGAAGGGTGGTTTTTCAAAGAAGGGTGTATTGATTCATCTGGGTAGCGATTACTTCCATTCTATGGTTATTGCTAAAAGGCTTGGCTATCCTGCACTTGTGTATACTCACGATATTTCACGATTTTACAACCCATATTTTAAAAGATTTCTTGTAGTTGACCAGAGGTCCAGGCAGAAATTAATTAAAAAAGGTATAAATGGAGCCAGGATAGAAGTTGTGGGGGACCTTGTTGTGGATGCAGTTCAACCAACCCTTTCCAGAGAGGAAGCAAGAAAAAGATGGGGCATCGGCCTGAATGAAACTCTCCTGGGTATATTCCCGGGGTCCAGACCTTATCAGATAAAATATATGACACCATTTTTTTTGAAATGCTGTGAAATGATTCGCCGCGATTTTCCACAAATTCATTTTGTTCTGAGCCGTTCTGAATTTGTTTCAGAAAGCCAGATAATGGAAGCAATAAAAGAAGGAGATAAAAATGGAGTGCTTGAAGGTACTTCAGGAATCCTGAGGAATGGCAGCATAATAACAGAAGACGGATTGGAGGTCCGGGTGGTACCAGAGATGCCCTATGAGGTAATGAACGCCTGCGATTTAATCCTTACAATTCCTGGAACAAATACTGCTCAGATTGCAGCAGCAGGCTGTCCCATGGTTGTGGTTGTGCCTTTAAATAAGCCTGAGGAAATTCCACTGGATGGAATTGCTGGATATGTTCAGATTCTGCCTTTCTTTGGAAAACTTTTGAAGAGGAATCTTGTGTTGAAATTTGCCAGCAATACTCCCCTTACAGCAATTCCAAACCGCAGGGCAAAAAGAGAAATAGTGCCTGAAATAAGGGGTAAGGTTAACGCTGCTATTGTAAAGGAAAAGGCAGCTTTATTTATTATGAACAGGAATTTGAGGACTGATACATCGCGTATTTTAAAAGAAACAATGGGAATGCCTGGAGCCAGTAAAAAAATAGTTCGTTTGATATTTGAGGTTGCAAAAAAATAAGCAAATATTATATCGGGAAAATATAGAAGAGAAAAGGAGGCGGGATGCTTAAATTATCGCCCTGCGCTGAAATGCTTTTTACAGAGTTAAATTTTCTGGACAGGATTGATGCATTTGAGAAAATGGGATTTTCTGCTTTTGAATTCTGGGGATGGCGCAACAAAGACATAGAAGGAATTCTGAGAAAAATTGAGAAAAATAAAATGAGAATTTCAAGTATGTGCATAGATCCAATGGTTGGAATTGTTGACTCAAAAAACAAGGATGAATTTTTGAAATCTGCAGAGGAAACAATCCCTGTGGCTAAAAAGATTGGTATAAGTATTTTGATTGTCACCACAGGAAACCAGTTGAATAATATTTCAAGAGAGGAACAGCATAATAATATTGTGGCTTGCCTTAAGGCTGTATCTCCTCTTGTGGAAAAAGAAAAAATAACCATTGTGCTGGAGCCATTAAATATACTTGTGGATCACAAGGGGTATTACCTGAGCACTTCAGCAGAGGGATTTCAGATAATAAGGGAAGTAGCAAGCAAGAATATAAGATTGCTTTTTGATATTTATCATCAGCAGATTACCGAGGGCAACCTTATACAGAATATCACCCAGAATTTAGACCTCATAGGGCATTTTCATTCTGCAGATGTGCCCGGGAGGTATGAATTTGGAACAGGTGAGCTGAATTATCGCAACATCATTCACCGGATAAAAGACTCTGGATTTAACGGATACATAGGGCTTGAATTCAGGCCTCTGAAATCTACAGAAGAAGCTCTGAAAAGTGTAAAAAAGATTCTAAGGGGTGTTTGCGAATAAGGTAAAAATGTATTTGCAAAAGGAGAAGAAATGGTAAGGGTGGGTTTTATTGGAACAGGAGGGATTGCGCAGTTTCACTTAAGTAAACTGGCAAATATTAAGGATGTGGAGTATGCAGCGGTCTGTGATCTGGACCAGGAAAAAGCAAGGAATACAGCTGAAAAACTGGGATGTCCCTGGTATAAAGATTACAGGGAGATGTTGAAAAAAGAGAAGATGGATGCCTGTTATATATGCATTCCTCCCTTTGCACATGAGGACCAGGAAATAATGGCCTGTAATAAGGGCATCCATATCTTTGTAGAAAAGCCGACCGCGTTGAGTATGGAAAAGGCAAAAAGGGTCATCGCTGCTATTAAGAAAAATAGAATTATCTCAGCAGTGGGACACCAGGATAGATATGAAGATAATGTTGACAGGTTAAAAGAATTATTAAAGGGAAGAAAGGTAGGAATGGTAATTGGGTATTGGATGGGTGGTTTTCCGATGGTCTACTGGTGGAGGGAAAAGAAACTTTCAGGTGGCCAGATTGTAGAACAAACAATACACGTGTTTGATATGGCAAGGTATATATTCGGTGAGGTTGAAGAAGTTTATGCCGCAGGCACAAAAGGTATAATGAGTGCAAAGGTTGAAAGATGTGATATTGAAGATGCATCAGCGGTTACCCTGAAGATGAAAAGCGGGCTGGTAATAACAATCTTCTCCGCCAATTTCTTAGAGTATCCGGGCAGGGTTGGTCTGGACATTTTTGCAGAAGGCCTCTACATAGAGTATAAAGAAAGAAACTCTTTGAGGGTAGTGGGACAGGGGCAGGATCAGACCTTTCCACTGGGTAATGATACAGGACTTGTTTGTGACCAGACCTTTATTGAAGCAGTAAAAACTGGCGATGCCTCAAGGATAAGGTCCACCTATGAAGATGCTGCAAAAAGTCTTGCAGTGACTCTGGCAGCCAATAGGTCACTTGCAATGGGCAAGCCCGTAAGATTATAGGTAAAATTTTTTCTTGACATAAATTAAAAGTGGGATATAATATAAGGTATAAATCCTCTTAGCGGAGGTGGATATTGGGAGAGAAAAAGTATTTTTCAATCCTTTTAGTGCCGCATGACCATAAAAAAATTTTTAACTTAAAAATTTCTACCAGCACAGCCAGAATTATCGTATATATCCTTGTTGGACTGGGAGCAGGAGCGTGGCTTTTTGTTAGAACTCACATTCAGTTAAAAAATGAGGTTCTGGATCTGCGTGCACGCCAGCAGATCTATAATGAGCAGGTTCAGAGGACCCTGGAGTTTGCCAGGGAGATAGAAAATCTTAAAAAACAGATAATTGAACTGAAAAATCTGGATATGAAGGTAACAGGGCTTTCAAAGGAATTAAAACGCAGCAGGCTCCCATCTCCACCACTTCCATACGCCTCAGGCAGTGTTGCAGAAAGGCTGGGAATTGGAGGTGTAGACCACAGGCTGGATGCAAACAATCCTGAACTTGTTAAAAAAATAGAAGTGGATATAAACAAACTCAAAAGGGAAATTCATACAGGTAAGAATCTCCTTACTGATCTGACAAAGTTTCTGAATGCGCAGCTTTCGGTTATAAGGGTAACCCCTGACAGATGGCCATTGAGGGGATGGATTACATCCCGGTTTGGCTGGAGGAAAGTCAGAGGTACAAAAGATTTTCACACAGGTATTGACATAGCTACATTTTACGGGGCACCGATAAAAGCTGCAGCTGATGGAACTGTTGATTTTGTTGGATGGAAGCCAGACTACGGCAACCTCGTTATTATTAACCATGGAAGGGGAATACAGACCTATTACGGACACAATTCTGAAAACCTTGTGCATACCGGACAGTTTGTCAAAAAAGGCGAGGTAATAGCCAGAGTAGGTTCTACCGGCCATGCAACAGGTCCACATCTACATTATGAAATTCGTGTAAATGGCAACCCTGTGAATCCCTTCAAGTATCTCTATTAATGAAAAACAACAGGCTTGAAACCATATTGGGAGAAGGGACTACCTTGAGTGGAGAACTGGTATCCGATGGAATAATCCGTATGGATGGCAGATTCAGTGGAAATATAATAGGAAGTAGTATAATTATAGGCAAGACAGCTGTTGTAAAGGCAGATATTAAGTGTTCAGAATTAGTGATTTATGGAAAGGTTCATGGCAATGTAGAAGCAAAACACAGGGTGGAAATCCTGCCAGGTGGTGAGCTCATAGGGGATATGAAGACAAAAGGCTTAAGTGTTAGCGAGGGTGCTTATTTTCTTGGAAAATGCGAGATGAATCCTGAAGCACCTGAGGGATAAAAATGTGGATTGGCGGAGGAACTAAAATTGTTGGAATTTTTGGAGATCCTGTTAAACACAGCCTGTCTCCTTCAATGCACAATGCTGCTTTCCGTGCTCTCGGGCTTGATTATGTCTATGTTCCGTTTCATGTGAAGAAATCTTCTCTTGGCCTGGCACTTAAAGGTCTTATTGCTATGAATATCAGGGGAGTAAACCTTACAATTCCACATAAGGTAGAAGCCTTAAAATATCTTGACTATCTGGATAAAGAAGCAAATATGAGCGGAGCGGTAAACACAGTTGAGGTAAAGGATGGAAGGCTTTTAGGTTATAATACTGATGGAAAAGGGTTTATCCATTCTCTTAAAAGAGATTGCGGTTTTAATCCGAAAAACAAGAATGTTTTAATTTTAGGTGCAGGGGGTGCTAGCAGGGCGGTAATAGTTCAATTAATATTATCTGGCGCCAGAGAAATAGTTGTTGCAAGTCCTGTGCAGGAGGAGCTAAAAAAAATAGCACAGGATATCAGGGGAAGTATGAAAGTAAGTATAAAAACCCTGCTTCTTGACAGGTCAGTGCCTCTGGATGAAATAAAAAATATTCATCTTCTGATAAATGCTACCCCGGTTGGCATGCATCCTCAGGATCCTCTGCTTCTGCCAGCTGTTTTCTTTAAAAAAACACATTCCCTTCAAATGGTCTATGACCTGATTTACAGTCCCATGAAGACAAAACTGCTTAGGACAGCCGAGTTATACAGGATAAATACCTCCAATGGCCTGGGAATGCTATTATATCAGGGAGCATTTTCCTTTGAAATCTGGACTAAAAGAAAAGCACCTGTAGAAGTAATGAGGAAGACACTTATAAGCGCACTGAGGAATAGATAGTTGGAAAATAATATCTTATTAGAAGTAAAAAATCTGCACAAGTATTTTCCTGTGGAAAGAAGCCCTTCTGGTGTTTTCAAAAGTACCCGCGGGCATTTTATTAAGGCAGTTGATAACCTCAGTCTTTTTATTCATAAGGGAGAAACACTGGGGCTGGTAGGAGAATCGGGATGTGGTAAATCAACACTGGCGCGCCTTATACTGAGGCTGATAGAGCCGGATGCAGGCGAAGTGTATTTTGAAGGAAAAAACTTATTAAAAATGGACAAAAAGGAACTCAGGGCTGTGCGTGGAAAGATGCAAATTATCTTTCAGAATCCCTATGCCTCGCTTAACCCCAGATTGACTGTAGACTCAATGCTCTCTGAAATCCTGCAAATCCACGGTTTTTCCAGAAGGCATGCCAGAGAAAGAATTTCAATGCTTTTGCACCTGGTGGGACTTAATGAAAGTGACCTGAATAAATATCCCCATGAATTCAGTGGTGGACAACGGCAAAGGATCGGGATAGCGCGGGCACTTGCTATCAATCCCAGCTTTATAGTTGCAGATGAACCTGTTTCTTCTCTTGATGTCTCTATCCAGGCACAGATTATAAATCTTCTGGTTGAACTGCAGAAAAATCTTTCTCTCACATATTTGTTTATAGCCCATGACCTTTCTGTAGTGAGGTATATAAGCGACAGAATTGCTGTGATGTACAGAGGGAAAATAATGGAAGAATCCCCGGCATCTGAACTTTATGACAAACCACTTCACCCTTACACTAAGTTATTGCTTTCCAGTATGCTGGAGCCAGGGGAGGTGGTAGTTGAAAAAACCACAAAAGTAAACCTTAATCTGGCTGAACAAAATATAGAGCCTGTTTCAGGCTGCAGGTTTTATTTCAGGTGTTATGAGTCTACATCTGATTGTAAAAAAATAGAACCTGATTTAAAAGAAGTTAGTAATGGACATCTCGTGCGTTGTATTAAGTATAATTAAGCCCTCAAATCGTCCTGGTTTGAATGCGGCAAATTAAACATAAGGGTATAAATTGGGTGTGCCGAGGTGGTGGAATTGGTAGACACATACGTTTGAGGGGCGTATGGGGTAACCCATGCGGGTTCGAGTCCCGCCCTCGGCATACTTGAAAACTTAAACAGGGACTCGAAAGGTATTGAGCGCCACCGGTAAAGCGACGCCTGAATTTTTTATGATTGTAACGCTTACTTTGAATCCATCTTTAGACCTGACTGTCCGGCTGAAACAGATAGATTATAAGGACATAAATAGGGTTCGGGAAATCCAGAAGGATCCTGGAGGAAAAGGTATAAACATTTCCCGCATCATCTCTCGTCTGGGAGGAAAAACCAGGATTTTTGGTTTTCTGGGTGGATATACAGGAAAAAAGATAAAAGAATTGTTAGATCAGGAAGGAGTGGCAAATAATTTTATCCGGATATCTGGAGAAAATCGCTCAAATATAACTATTGACCTGCCTGAAGAATCAAGGCAAATAAAAATTAATGAAGACGGTCCCAGGATTACAGGGAATGAAATAGAACCTCTGATGGACAAACTTTCTGATTTATCCAGCAGAGATTTTCTTATAATGTCCGGCAGCATTCCACCGGGATTGCCCGCAAATCTATATGCTAAAATAATCGGGATTATGCATCGCAGGGGTGTCAGGGTAGCTCTGGATGCAGATGGAGAAGCATTATACCAGGGATTGAAGGCAGGCCCTTATCTAATTAAACCCAATGTTTACGAAGCCCAGAGATTGCTCTACAGGCTCACAGGTAGAAAGATTATAATTTCTTCAGAAGATAGTTTTATAGACGCTGCAGCAACACTCGGGAAATGTGGTGCAGAAATAGTAATTATATCCTGGGGACCAAAAGGAATTGTTGTGGTGAGGAAAGATAAATTCTGGAGGTCCTATCCACCCCTGAATCTGAAATATACGGGCGTGGGTGCTGGAGATGCAGTTGTGGCAGGTTTTGTTTATGCGCTTTCAAAAAATAATAGTATTGAAGAATGCATCAGATGGGGAATTGCCTGTGGAACAGCATCAGCACTTCAGAAGGGCACAAGATTGTGCAGGGCAGTAGATGTTCGCAATCTATTGAGAAAAGTAGTGGTACAACAGGTCTGTTAGATGAAAATTCCTGAACAGGATTATATAAAATTTATTCGATATCACAGAGGCAGGGTGCAGGATGCAGGAAATGGAAACTGGTATGAATCTGAATGCGGGGGAAGACTGCTTCCCATTGAACAGTATGAATATGAGAATGCAGTATGGGGAAAATTTAAATGTCAGAAATGCGGGGTATGGGTAAATTTAAAATTACAGGACTTTAAATAAAACAGGAGGTGAGAAAAACAATTGAAAGTTAAAAAGTGAAAGTAAAAGTGTAAAATTATTTCAGGATAAAAAAGGAGGAAGGGATGAAAATTAAATCAAGTTTTTGGCCACTCTTTTTGATAACAGGGATTTTGATTACAGTGCATGGAGTTCCTTTTGCTCAGGTTTCAACACCGGTAACTCAGCAGATGCAGATGTTGTCTCTTATCAGAAGTGCAGGAAAGATCAGGGTAGGAATGAATCCAGGATACAAGCCTTTTGAGTATAAGAATGAAAAGGGAGAAATTATTGGTTTTGATGTGGACTTAGCTAGGGAACTTGCGTCTGCATTAGGAGTTACCCTTGAAATAAAGGAATATGAAAAATATGAAGACCTCATTCCTGCGCTCGGAGGAGACATAGACATCATTATTTCAGGAATGACCCGGACGCTTGAGAGGGCTCTGAGGGTGAATTTTACAGATCCCTATTTCCAGACTGGTCAGGCAGTCATAACAAACGAAAAAAATGCTGGTATAACCAGCTGGAAGCAGTTAAATATACCGGGGAAAAAGATTGCAGTAGTTGAAGGCACTACAGGACAGGAACTGGGCGAGAAAAAATTTGACAGGGCAAAGGTTATAAGAGCAACAAATGAATCGGATGCTGTCCAGATGCTTGCAAAGGGAACAGTGGATGCCTTTCTCCATGACAGGCCCTTTATTCAATCGCTGGGTCTATCCCATCCAAAATGGAATGTGCTTGAAGAGCAGCTCAGTTATGAATTTTATTCCTTTGCAATTCCAAAGGGAGATTTTGATTTCCTGCTCTGGCTCAATTACTTCATTTCAGAACTGAAGATATCCGGTAAATACGACGAAATCTATAACCGCTGGTTCTCAGGGATTGCGGGTTCACCTGCCAGATAAAAAATGATTTTTGCAGCTTGAAATATGAAGCGATTTAAAAAATGGCAGGAGTTTGTAAAGGATTATCTTGCCAGGGCTTTCCATGTCCATGAAAAGGACTGGCAAAAATTATTTTATCTTTCCTTACTGAACTTCATAATGATGTTTGGCAACACAGTGGGTTCAAGTATTGCCACATCATTATTCCTTAAAAATACAGGTATTGAATCCCTTCCTGTAATGTATATTGCAAACAGCCTGCTTATATCAGCTGGTTCTCTCCTTTATTTTCCTTTTATCTCAAGGTTTAGACAAACCCTGGTTCTCAAATATACCTTTTTGGTTTTTACATTTTTAATTCTGATTGCCCGCCTGGCTGCTGCATGGCACATAAATTTATTCTATCCAGTTCTCTATCTCCTGTCCATACTTTTTGTATGGGTCTATTATACCCAGTTCTGGACCCTTGCCATAAAAATATGCAATATAAGAGAAGGAAAGAGGATATTTTCGTTTGTGGTAAGTGCGGGATTGCTGGGAGGAGGTACGGGCGGAGCACTCACAAAGATAATGATGTCTGTGTTCAGGGCCACCGATATGCTTTTTATCTGGGCTTTAGCATTTTTTATAATAACCCTTGTGATAAAATACTGTGAGGGATTATTTATATCCTCTCAGGAAACCTTGCAGAATATAAACACTGTCTCTGAACAAATCCTTCCCTCTAAAAAAGTTTTTGAAGAATTCAGGCGTTCCAGACTTCTGAGAGCAATCAGTTCCAGTTTTTTTCTTTTTGCAATAGTTGTTTACCTGCTTGACTTCCATTTTAATTACCAGGCTAATAGTGTATTTCCTACAGAAGACAGGCTTGCAGGATTTCTGGGAACATATTACGGTTATTTCTATGCAGGGACATTAATATTGGTACTGACCGCAGCGCCATACATTATTAGAAGTATAGGAATCGGCAATGTTATGCTTACATTACCACTGGCAATAGGAATAGGATTTTTTTGCATGAATTTTCGGCCAGGCTTTGTGTCTGTTGTTGTAGTAAAATTTATACGGGATGTGATTGGAAATTCTTTGATTGAATCCACCTATCCACTTATTTTCCTTCCGCTTTCAGAAACCCTGCGACGAGAATCTCTTACATTTAATGAAAGCCTGGTTATCCCGGCCGGGACTTTTATTGCAGGATTATTGATAATTCTGTTCAGGCATATACCAGGGCCGGAGCAGATTATTCTAACAGGCACAGTTCTCAGTGCTGCCTGGATATATTTTTCACTCCAGATGAAAAAACACTATATTCAGGCTTTTGTTCAGGCCATAGAGGATAGAACTTATTTTGAAAGGGAAAATTACCTTCAGGAACTTACAGATCTCGGAAAAGAGAAGAGTATGAAAATCCTGAAGTCTGCCCTTTATGAGCAGAATGAAAAGGTGAGCATATTTGCAATGGAAACACTGATAAAGACCGGAAGAAGGCAGGCAGTTGAGATTCTTCTTGAGTTTCTTCAGAATAAAAATATTGATGGAAGGCGCAGGGCGAGTGCAATACTTGCACTTGGTGAATCAGGGAATCTTATTACGGCATCTGAGCTTTCTGATTTCCTGAAAGATCCGGATCCACGCATAAGGGCAAATGCTATAGAATCAATAGGGAAGATTGATCCTGTATTTGCAAAGAATCTCGCGAAAGACCTTCTTAATGATCAGAATTCCAGGGTGAGGACAAATGCCGCAGTAATACTCTGGAAATATGGGGAAAGAGAAGAAGGATTGAAAACCCTTTCAGAAATGGCAAAAGACACAAATTCAGAAAACAGGGTGAGGGTATTATATGCCCTCAGTGAATTGGGTGGTGTAGATATATTGCCCATAGTCACCCGGATGGTGGAAGACGAAAATGAAGAGGTAAGGCTCTACGTAGTGAAGGCACTTGAAAGGGTTAACAATAAGGAATCCATTTCACTCCTGATAAAGATGTTAGGAGATAAAAGCAGGGTTGTCAGGCGTTCTGTTTCAAGGGTCCTGGAGAAAATGGACGGAATGGTTTCCCGGTTGCTCTTTGAAGCTATAAAATCAGCAGAGGATTTAGTGAAGAAGGAAATAGCCTTCTTGATTATGAATAGAAAGGACCCCGGTTTAATTCCTGTCCTTGAAGAATATTGTACTCAGGAAATAAAACTTATATACGAGACATTCTACAGAATCTATGTGCTGTCCGAATCCAGAATTTTTAAAAACCCCGGTGATGAACATACAAAGGAAATCTGCAAACTCCTGCTCAATTCTATGAAGCTGAGATGCGAGAGAAAATTGTTTAAGGTTTTGAGGCTTATAAGTGCTGTTGAATACTCTCATACCTTTACCATTGCGGTAAGAAGACTCAGGGACAGGTATAATCCTGAAGCAAGGGCAAATGCGATTGAAGTAATAGAAGGAGTGATGGGAAGGAATCTGGTTGATATGCTTTTACCCTTGCTTGAGGATACAACAATATATGAAAAAGTGAGAGAGGGGATAAGAGTGTGGAACTTCCGGGAAATAAAAGATATAGAAATTCTTAAAGAAATGAGCCAGAATGAACAATTAAAAGGACAGAAGTTATGTGCGCAGTATATTCTGGATAGAATCTCAATGGATTGAGCCATAAGAAAATTTTATTTTGAAAGAGCCTTTATCTTATCATCAGCATCACGTAGCTTCCTGGCCAGGACTTTTATTATTTCAATTCCTATTTCAGGAAATTCCAGAACCACATCTCTAATAGCTTCTTCGGGCAATATCAGTACACGGGTTTCTTTCCTGGCAATTGCACTTGCAGAACGGGGCTGACTGTCAAAGATTGACATCTCTCCCATAGAATTAAACGGTCCCATTCTTGCAAGAGAAATCTGCTTTCCTTCTTTCTGTTTAACAATTTCAACCTCTCCTGAAACAATTATGAAAAGTTCATGTCCTGGTTCATTTTCCTGCAGTATTATTTCTCCTGGTTTGAAATCTTTCTCAAAGGAAATCTTTGCCAGGGCAAACAATTCTTCATCGGTCAGGTTTTCGAAAAGAGGAACTTTCTTCAGGCATATTATCTTCTCAATATCCGATAGCATTTTTTTACTCCTTTTTGCCCGGGCTTCTACAGGAAGATAGAGAAGGAATAACTTCATTTATTTTATCATAAAATCCAGGTAAAGTCAACAAAATTCTTAAATATCACTTTTTTTCCTGAAAAATAATTAAAAAACTTGACATAGATTAAAAGTGTGATATAATAAAATAGTTAAGTGGATTTGAGTAAAAATGCCAAGGTAGCTCAGTCGGTAGAGCGACGGACTGAAAATCCGTGCGTCGGCGGTTCGATTCCGCCCCTTGGCACCATGTGGCGACGTACCCAAGTGGCTAAGGGAGAGGTCTGCAAAACCTCGATTCAGCGGTTCAAATCCGCTCGTCGCCTCAGGGGCGGTTAGCTCAGATGGTTAGAGTACTTGCTTGACATGCAAGGGGTCACCCGTTCAAATCGGGTACCGCCCACCATTTTAATATAATAAATTTAAGGAATAGGAGATGAAAGGGGAGAAATACTCCATAGATACCTACAGACACAGTGCAAGTCACATACTTGCTCATGCTGTGAAGGAATTGTTTCCAGAAGTGAAACTTGGCATAGGTCCATCAACACAGGATGGTTTTTATTATGATTTTGACAGGAAAGAACCATTTACGTCTGCAGACTTAGAAAAAATTGAAGCAAAAATGCTTGAGATTGTAAATGCAGATTTTAAATTTGAAAGGATAGAAGTTTCACGCGAGGAAGCAGAAAAGATACTGAAAAAGCAAAACGCTACTTACAAACTGGAACTTCTTTCTGAAATTCCAGATCAAAAAGTATCTTTTTACAGGGATGGGAATTTTATGGACCTTTGCAAGGGACCACATATTTCTTCAACAGGAGAGCTTGTAGCGTTTAAATTACTGAGTGTTGCAGGGGCATACTGGAAGGGTTGTGAGAAAAACCCGATGCTTCAGCGCATATATGGAACCGCTTTTTTTACCCGGAAAGAACTGGAAGAATATTTGAACACACTGGAAGAGATAAAAAAGAGGGATCACCGCAAATTGGGCAGGGACCTGGACCTGTTCAGCATCCATCCAGAAGATGCAGGTCCAGGGCTGATTTTCTGGCATCCCAAAGGTGCAATCGTCAGAAAAATTATAGAAAACTTCTGGTTTGAAACCCATCTGAAAAATGGCTATGAATTCATTTACTCCCCGCATATCGCAAGGACTGAAGTCTGGAAAACAAGCGGACACCTGAATTTTTACTCAGATTATATGTATCCCCCAATGGTATTTGAAGAAGAAAAAAGACAGGGGGCAAGCTATACCTTAAAGCCGATGAACTGTCCAGGTCATATAATGGTTTATAAAACAAAAACCCGCAGTTATCGCGAGCTTCCATTGAGATGGGCAGAACTCGGCACAGTTTACCGCTACGAAAAACCCGGTGTTCTGCACGGACTTTTGCGTGTGCGCGGTTTTACACAGGACGATGCCCATATTTTCTGTACCCCGGACCAGATCGAAGAAGAGCTGGTCAGAATACTGAACCTGGCAACTTCCATTTTGAAAAAATTTGGCTTTACAAATTACGCAGTCTATTTGAGCACACGTCCTGAAAAATATGTTGGAACAGTTGAAAACTGGGAGAGGGCAACCCGGGCACAGAAGTCAGCACTTGAGAAAGTTAATCTTCCTTATAATATTGACCCTGGTGAGGGAGTTTTTTATGGACCAAAAATAGATGTGAAAATAAAGGATGCATTGAATAGAGAGTGGCAGTGTACAACAATACAGGTTGATTTTAATCTCCCTTCTGCCTTCAAAATTTCCTACACAGGAGAAGATGGCAGAGAGCATGAACCGATTATGATACACCGCGCAATACTGGGTTCATTTGAGCGCTTTATGGCAATCTTGATAGAATTTTACAATGGTGCTTTTCCACTATGGCTGGCACCCGTGCAGGTAAAATTAATTCCTATTGCTGACAGGCACAATGAATATGCGCGAAAAATAAAGGAAGAGCTGCTTGCAAAAGGCTTCAGGGTTGAGATAGATGAGGAAAGTCAGACCCTGCAGGCAAAGATACGCCAGGCACAACTGGAAAAAGTTCCATATATGCTTATTCTGGGCGACAGAGAAATCAGGGGAACGGTTTCTGTGCGTTCAAGGGAAAAGGGGGACCTCGGCAGCACAACCCTGGATGAATTTATTGAAAAAATTCAGAAAGAATTGAATCAACAGAAATAACAGTTAATGAAAACCGGAGCTGACAATCTCCAGGAGACAGAGCCGGTTTGAAACATCCGGGTGTAAACCTGACCACCGATGCCAATTTCTCTTCACCAGATTTATTTGTTATATAACAGGGAAGGAAGTGAGGAGTTCTTTAAAAAGTTATTAAAATGACAAAAACTAAATTTTACATCAGAACTTTTGGATGTCAGATGAATGAGTATGATTCTCAGTGTATCGCAGGCGAGATGCTCGCACTGGGTTTCAAACAGGTTGAAAGGCAGGATGAGGCAGATATCATACTTTTTAACACCTGCAGTGTAAGGGAACACGCTGTCCAGAAATTCTATACTATACTTGCTGAAACAAAAAAATTCAAGAAAAAAAAACCAGATCTGGTGGTGGGTATTTGTGGATGTGTTGCTGAACAGGAAAAAAATAAACTGTTTAACAGGTTTCCGTGGGTTCAGCTTGTGGCTGGTCCTGGTAGCGTAGCATTTGTGGCTGAGGGTGTAAAAGGAATAATAGAAAACAAAACAAGGATTATAAAAACAGGAGAATTTGGCAACACTGTATGCAGGCATATAGCAAGGGATGGCCATACCATAGCATATGTGCCAGTAATAAGGGGATGCAACAACTTCTGTTCCTATTGTGTTGTTCCATACCTGCGTGGCAGGGAAAAATCCAGACCCGCGAGTGAAATTATTGCTGAGGTGAAACAGGCAGTAAAGGATGGATACAGGGAGATAATCCTGTTAGGGCAGAATGTATGTGCCTACCGGGATCCGGAACAGAATAATGATTTCCCGGCATTGCTTAAAAAAGTGAGCGAGATTGAAGGGGTAGAAAAAATAAGATTTCTAACCTCTCACCCGAAAGATATCACTGAAGAATTGATCAGGACAATTGCAGGCACAGGTAAGATAGCAAGAGAATTTCATCTTCCCCTGCAATCAGGTTCAAACAAGGTTCTTAAAGCAATGAACAGGGGATATACGGGGGAATATTATCTGGACCTTATAAAGACAATCAGAAGCAGTATGCCTGATGCATTTTTCAGCACTGATATAATAGTGGGTTTTCCCGGTGAGACAGAAGAAGATTTTGAACAAACCTTAAAACTTTTCAGAGAAATTAAATTTGACAATGCATTTATGTTTAAATATTCTGACAGACCAAACACTGAAGCAATGCATATCCCGGGAAAGATTGAGGAGAAAGAGAAGGCTAAAAGGCTAAACAGACTTATAAAATTGAACGCAGAGATTATCCAGGAGAATAGGAAACAAAAAGGAAAGATTCTAAATAAAACAGGAGGGAGAGATGAGAATCTTCCGGAAGAACGAAAAGGGACAGGGGATGACAGAGTACATTTTAATCATAGTGCTGATTGCAGTTGCAGCACTTGTAGTGGTAAGGACATTTGGCGATAAAATAAAGGGTTTATTCCAGAAGTCCACACAGACAATAGAATCAGGAACAAAGGGCGCTTTCGGAAAGTGATGAAGTATAGAAAAACCAAAGGGCAGGTGGTGGTAGAGATTGCCATCACTTTTCCTGTTTTATTGTTGTTTATAATGGGGATAGCCCAGTTTGCGCTGCTCCTGAATGCATATTCAATTGTGAACTATGCCAGCTACTGTGCGTGCAGAAGCGGTGTGGTGCACAATGCAAATGATAACCAGATAAAACTTGCTGCTTCAATTGCCTGTAGCCCGCTTGCTGGAAATCCTGCTTTTTCTTTCATAAAAACTGCGGTAAAAAAGGAAATAGAAGTAAGACCCGGAACAATTCCCTTAAGAAATCTTAAAGTCACGGTGACACATTATTACCGCCTGCAGTTTCCTCTTGTAGGCAGACTTTTTAGTCTGTTTACTCAAGCAACAGAGATTATGGGTTCACCGCACATTCCCATTAAGGCAGTTTGCATAATGAGAATGGAGGATAATTAAAAGATGGAAGAGCCTGATGAGATAGTGAATAGCCAGCAGGGACAGGTGCTTGTTTTTACTGGATTGCTTCTTCTTGTTCCTGTAATGTTTTTCCTTGTGACATTAAATGTGGGCAGGATGGTTGCAATACGCATAAAGATGCAGAATGCAGTTGATGCAGCAGCACAGACAGCTGCACTGTGGCAGGCAAGGGGGTTAAACCTTGAGGGGCATTTGAATATGGTTCAGGAATCTCTTCATTATGCATATCTGGGAGCACTGGCAACCCTGCAATTTGAAATAGCAGAACAAATACACCTGTCCTCCTCAAAGATTACTGCGGCACAGGAAAAAATAGCCAACACTTTCCCCGGTATTGCTATGACCTCTGCATTTATTGTAGCAAGGAAAAATGGCCTGGATGCAGTCTGGCCGGTAAATAACAAAGACTACAGGATTGCCTGTACCCTTGGAGTAAAAAAGAAAAACAAAAATCCCCTTATCAGGGATGCCTTTACCGTCTATTATCTGGACAGGCCAAAATACTGGTCCCCGCAGGAAAGAACCGGTCCGTTTGTCACCATGCTGGGATATAAAGGAAAAGAAAGAGGATTTGGTCTGAATATCATAGGCTTGAAGAATATGCCAATCTTTGTGATTGCAAGTGCAAGGCCTAAATTCAAAAAAGAAATTAAAACAGAAAAAATAAGTTCAGGATGGAGTGCTGTTTTAATGCCTGTGAGAATGCCCGGGGAAGAACGCGGCAGGTTTATGGGTAAAGCAGTGTATCATTAAGGTAGAATCAACAGATTGCTGGCAAAATGAATAAAAACGAAAAAGGGCAGGCAGTTCTTGAGCTGGCACTGGTTATACCGGTGCTTATTCTTTTCTTTATGGGAATTTATCAACTGGGAAGGATGGCTGTTATCCAGCAGAGATGTCTAATGTCCTGCAGGCAGGGTGCCTGGCTTAAAGCACATACTAACTTAAGCCATCAGAATATAAAAGAACAAATGAACAGATTTTTCTCACCCGGACAGGAAAAGGTCCTGATTGAAATAGGCAGGAGAAATCCTGATTTTCCTGTTGATGTTTCAGAAGAACTGAATGGAATTCTGAACAGGTTCACAGGAAACTACAATGTATCAGTTTCCTGCAGGATAAGGACACTGCCTTATTTTGCAGGGGTTCTTCCATACTCAATTCCTGTGAAGGCAAATTACACGATGGTGCGCGGTTCCTGGGCCGGGCTGGGTGAATCCATAAAGGACCTTTTCAGTATAGAGTAAAGAGTCTATGCAATTCTAAATACTGGAGAATCTATGAATAAGAACAGAATTTTACTGGCTACAGGGATGGGTATAGTGGCTGTGCTGCTTTCCATGGTGTACTTGAAAGAAAAGGAAAGGAAGTTTTTTGGAGGAGCTCCTGTTGAAATTCTTGTTGCAGCTATGGACATTCCCAGGGAAACCCCCATTTCAGAAGAGCACCTTGCAATTAGAAAAATACCTCAGGAATTCGTGCATCCCCACACAATATTTCCTGACAATAAAGAGATTATCCTGGGCCAGCCAACCCGTTATGCCCTGGTAAAAAATCAGCCCATTCTGTGGTCCGATATAGGAAAAGGTGAGGGAGGGCTGACAGGTATGCTGAACCCGGGAGAAGTAGCCATAACAATCGGGGTGGATGAAATAACAGGAGTTGCGGGAAATCTCAAACCCAGTGACAGGGTAAATGTGCTGGGAACATTTGAAGTTGGCGGCAGGACCATAACAAAAGTGCTATTGCAGAATGTTACAGTATTGAGTGTTGGAACCATGATACCACGAAGTGAAAATAAGGAAGAAGTAGAAGTGAATATGCTTAGTTCCATGCTGCAGGGTCCTTATTCCTCAGTGACTGTGGCTGTTACACCTGAAGAGGCGCAGATGTTAACCCTTGCACGGGAGAAAGGCAAACTTGCTCTTGTGTTGAGGAATCCCCTGGACCTGGAAATCAGGGAGGATATTCCGGAAATAAGTCTGAATTCAATACTTGAAATTGAGAAAAAACTTACCAGCAAACGGAAAGAAAAACAGATAGAACGCACTGAAATTATTAAAGGTGGAAGAGAAGAAAAAGAATGGTAAGGAGGAATAAATGTGCGCTCAAGAAAAATTTTTAATAATATCCTTGGCTATTCTTGTTGTGCTGGTTTTCTCTCTATGTCGGGCGCAGGAAAAACAGGCTATAGAACTGGTTATAGGACAGCAAAAGATAATAGATGTGGATTCTCCACAGAGGATTGCCATAGGCAATGAGTCAGTCGCAGATGTATATCTTACCTCAAACCGCAAGCAGGTGCTTATTACAGGAAAGGGAGTTGGTACTACAGACCTGATCATCTGGGACAGAGATGGCAATAAGGAGACCAGAAGGATTACTGTCTGGGAGAAAGATCCGAAAGCTATCCTGGAGGAATTAAAACAACTCCTGGCTGAGATAGAAGGAATACAGATAAAGGTTGTTGGCCCAAATGTTCTGATTGAGGGCGAATTGTTTAAACAGGCTGATTTATACAGATTTAATCAGGTGATTAAATCCTATCCCAATATAATAAGCCTTGTAAGGGTTAATCCACGGCTAAGGCAGATGGTTGAAGTGGATGTAAGAATTGTTGAAGTGGATGAAGAGGTTCTGAAGGATCTCAATCCCTTTCCTCTGGTTGCAACTTATGAATTCAGTGGGCCCCCATCTGTTTCTCAGTATTCCATCACCACAGGTTTTGATTTTTCAAAATTGAATATCTGGATCAAAGAAGGAAAGGCAAGGATGCTTGCGAAACCACGTCTTATTGTTGTAAGTGGAGAAGAAGCAAAATTTTTTGCCGGGGGTGAGATTCCGTATCAGGTTTCACAGGGAAATCTGGGCGCAACCACTATTGAATGGAAAAAATACGGGATGAATTTAAACATAAAGCCAACAATAGATCCCAGTGGAAATGTAGAATTGAGTCTGCATGCTGAATTTAGCAATCCCGACTGGACAAATAATATAGGTGGAGTGCCGGGATTATTTACAAGGTGGGCACAGACAAACCTTTTACTTCAGAAAGGTGAAACTGCAATAATTGCAGGATTGTTACAACAAAATGTTTATAAGAGCACAAAACGGGTGCCCGTCCTCGGATATATTCCAATCATAAACTGGTTCTTCAGTGCCAGTTCCACACAGATCAAGGAGACCGAACTCCTGATATTTGTTACACCTGTAGTACCCGCTGCAATATCTGTTTCAGATTATAAAAAAGCCGGGATTGAAGAAAAAACAATCCAGGATACAGGAGTAAAAAATGCAAGATGAAAAGATAGAGAAACCCGTTGTTTTTTACAGAAAAGAGGAAGAGGGCGAAATCCTTGAAGGCATAAAAAGCAGGGTGCATGAAAAGATTGTCAGCCGCATCGGTGAAAAAAAGATAGAATTCAATGAGATGGATGAAGAAAAATTCAGGGAACAGGCGACGCTGGCAATCAATGATATTCTCACCGAGATTGCAGACGAAATCCCTTCCAGAATTAACCGCGGCAGACTGCTGAAGGAAATTCTGGATGAGGTACTGGGATTTGGACCCCTTGAAGATCTTCTGAAAGATCCTGAAATCACAGAAATAATGGTTAACAGAAAAGACAGAATTTATGTAGAGAGAAATGGGAAGCTGGAACTCTCTCATAAGAGGTTCATCAACAATAGACAGATTTTAAATGTTATTGAAAGAATTATTGCACCTCTGGGTAGAAGGATTGATGAGGGAATGCCAATGGTGGATGCCAGACTTCCTGATGGTTCCAGGGTAAACGCAATTATTCCTCCTCTTGCACTCAATGGTCCAACCCTTACCATACGCAAATTTTCCCGCAAGCTCCTGGGTATAGAAGATCTTATAAGGCTGGGCTCCCTGAATAAAAAGATGGCGAAATTTCTGGAAATCTGTGTTCATAATAGAGCAAACATAATTGTTTCAGGCGGGACGGGTTCGGGCAAGACTACACTGTTGAACATCCTTTCAAATTTCATATCTTCAGATGAGAGGATAATAACAATTGAGGATTCAGCTGAACTGCAGCTGGTTCAGGACCATGTGGTTTCTCTTGAATCAAGACCACCCAATATAGAAGGAAAGGGCGAGATTACAATTAGGGATCTCGTACGCAACAGCTTGAGGATGCGCCCTGACAGGATTATTGTAGGTGAAGTCCGCGGTGGGGAAGCCCTTGATATGCTGCAGGCAATGAATACCGGACACGATGGTTCACTGACAACCATTCATGCTAATTCTTCCAGGGATGTACTTTCAAGACTTGAAACAATGGTGCTTATGGCAGGAATGGAATTACCCGTAAAGGCAATAAGAGAACAGATTGCATCGGCCATAGATTTAATTGTACACCAGAGCAGGTTTCCTGATGGCTCAAGAAAAATAATTGATATAACAGAGGTCACAGGTCTTGAAGGGGAAAGGATTACACTGCAGAATATTTTTTACTTCAGGCAACGGGGTCTGGATAAAAATGGAAGGGTAGAGGGTGATTTTGAATTCTCTGGCAACATCCCCAGACTTGTGGAGGAATTGCGCGTAAAGGGCGTAGAAATTCCCATGGAAATTTTTTCTTAAAAATCTAAAAGAGATGTAGCGCATCCCTTCAGGAAGGGGGTTGCATTGAGCTATTCACAGAAATCGAGTATACTCTTTGAAATGGACTCTACAGACTTCCTGTTGAGAAGATAGGTAAAATTGTTGCAAAAAACTCGGTGCAGACAGAGTATGTTATCCAACGATTTCAAATCTCCAGCAGGCAATAGAACATACTGACCTCTGCAGGGCATGTATGGATGGAAACTACCCTGTTAAGAAAAAAATTTGTAAAAGGGAAATGAAGAAAGGGTAGAAAAATTTGCTTGCATTTTTTAAAAAATAGCATATAATATTATCTAATGGACTTCAGGATAAAGAAAAAGGACAGAAGGACCAGGGCAAGGGTTTGCACAATTAAAACAGCGCATGGTGAGTTTGTAACACCTGTTTTTATGCCTGTGGGAACCCAGGGCACTGTCAAGACCTTGAGCCCCGGGGAACTGGAAGAAATTGGCGTTGAAGCTATTTTATGTAATGCCTTTCATCTTTACCTGAGGCCCGGTGTGGAGGTTATAAGGCAGGCAGGTGGACTGAATAAATTCATAAACTGGAATAGACCCATAATTACTGACAGCGGTGGATATCAGGTTTTTAGTCTTGGCGCACCACGTCCTGGAAGTAAACGTCTGAAACCTCTCTCAAAAGCAAACAGGGAAGGTGTAGAATTCAGGTCTCCCGTAGACGGTTCTTTGCACTTATTTACGCCTGAAAAAGTAATCCAGATTCAAACAGATCTTGGAGCAGATATTGTAATGCCGCTGGACAATGTGGTCGGGTATCCGTCCAGTTATGAAGAGACAAAATCTGCACACCAGATAACTATTGAATGGGCTTTAAAAAGCAAAAGGGTAATGGAAAATATCCGGTCTAAAGCCACGCTCTTTGGAATAATTCAGGGAGGAATATACCCTGAATTAAGAAAAGAAGCTGCTGAAATTTTATCCAGGGAGGGTTTTAAAGGCTTTGCCTTTGGAGGATTAAGTGTGGGCGAATCTTCTTCCACCATGTTTGAAGTTCTGGAACAGACTGTTCCGGTGCTTCCTGAAGACAGTCCCAGGTATCTGATGGGGGTAGGCACCCCTGTAGATATAATTGAAGCAATTGAAAGAGGAGTGGATATGTTTGACTGTGCACTTCCAACACGCAATGCGCGCAATGGATGCAGCTTCACAGGCAGAGGCAAGGTTATAATAAAGAATGCTCTTTATAAAAACGATTTTGGACCACTTGACCCGGATTGTAATTGCTATGTATGCAGAAATTTTTCGCGTGCCTATTTAAGACATTTATTCAATGCTGAAGAAATACTGGGCTTAAGACTCAACTCATATCACAATATATTTTTTTATACAAACCTGATAAGGAATATACGCAGGGCAATCCTGGAAGACAGGTTTTTAGAGTTTAAAGAAGAATTTCTTCAGAAATATAATGAATCGGTTATTGAGAATTAAATGTTGCGCATAACAGGGGGTAAATTCAGGGGAAGAAATCTCAAAACGCTTAAAGGAAAGGGAACCCGTCCTATGCTGAGCAGGGTCAGAAAATCCCTTTTTGACATCATTGGAAACAGGGTTGAAGGTGCCGATTTTCTTGATTTGTTTGCAGGCACAGGAAGCGTGGGCATAGAAGCACTCAGCAGAAATGCTCATAGAGCAGTATTTGTTGAAAATAATCAAAGGGCAATTCAGGTAATTTTTCAGAACCTCTCAATGCTTGGACTTCAAAATAGTTCTGAGGTATATAAAATCAATGTCCTTGCATGGCTTGACTCTGTTTCAGAGAAAAATGATGCTTCACTAAAATTTGATATAATTTTTGTCGGGCCTCCATATTTCAAAGAACTTGCTAACAGAACACTGCAGGGTATTTCAGAGGCAGGTGTATTAAAAGAATCCGGCGTTATTTTTGTTCAGCACCATAAAAAGGAAAAAATAACTGTTCCGGATCCCTTTACTTTAATAGAACAGAGAAGATATGGAGATATAGTGCTATCTATAATAAAGGAGAAAAATAAATGAATATTTTAAAATTAGGAATACCGAAGGGAAGTCTTGAGCAGGCAACAATAGAGTTATTCAGGAAAGCAGGAGTGAATATAGTAGTATCTTCCAGGTCATATACCCCTTATTGCGACGACCCAGAAGTTTCTGTAAGACTCATAAGGGCACAGGAAATGCCCAGATATGTGGAGATGGGAAAACTGGATGCCGGGCTTACAGGAAAAGACTGGATTTTGGAATGTGGTGCAAAGATAAAGGAAGTGGAAGACCTGGTATATGCCAAGAGTGGATTCACTCCTGTCAGATGGGTAATTGCTGTTCCTGTGAATTCCAGCATAAAAACAGTGCGGGAGCTAAATGGTAAAAAGATTGCAACCGAACTTGTAAATGTTGTAGAAAAATATTTGAGAAAGAAAGGGGTCAGTGCAGATGTAGAATTTTCCTGGGGTGCAACTGAAGCAAAGGTACCCGATCTGGCAGATGCAATTGTGGAGTTAACTGAAACAGGTAGTTCACTTGCTGCAAACAACCTGAGAATAGTTGACACGGTCCTGGAGTCAACCACCAGGTTTATAGCAAATTTAAGGGCATGGGAAAACCCCTGGAAAAGAAAAAAGATTGAAAATCTTGCAATGCTATTGAAGGGTGCACTCATAGCAGGTGAAAAGGTTGGACTCAAAATGAATGTATCTAGGAAAAATCTTAAAAATGTTTTAAAGATTCTTCCGGCTATGAGAAATCCCACTGTTTCGCCTCTGGCAGAAGAAGACTGGGTTGCACTTGAAGTAATTGTGGACGAAAAGAAGGTCAGGGAGATAATACCCGCATTGAAAAGGGCAGGTGCAGAAGGAATTATTGAGTACCCATTAAACAAGGTTATTCCTTAACCGAAAATGACTGCAAAAGAATTGATAAATGCGATAGCGAAAGCAACTGAACTTAAACCAGCAGATGCAAGGATTGTCCTCAAAACAATTACAAATGCAATATCAGAGGGTTTGAAAAATGGTGAAACAATAGAACTGAGAGGGCTGGGAACTTTTGAAATAAGAAAACGTAAATCAAAACCAGCGCAGATAATCAAAACCAGGACTACAATTAGAATTCCTGCCCGCAGGGTTCCGTATTTTAAACCTGGAAAAGTGCTCAAGAAGCTGGTGAATAAAAATGCTTGATAAAATTGTCAATTGAATATAGAGGTGCGGGCATAGTTCAGTGGTAGAATGTCTGCTTCCCAAGCAGAAGATCGTGGGTTCGAGTCCCATTGCCCGCTCCTTTAAAAAGGAAACAGGCTACTTTTTTTCTGAAGGAGATTGATTTGAAAAGTGATTATAAAACAGGGCTTTTAAGAAACAGGGACTGTTTCTATTCTTGCATCAGTGGTGGCATTACTGCTCCCATGGGTTTTAAAGCTGCAGGGGTGCACTGCGGAATAAAGAGGAAAAAGAAGGATTTAGCAATTATTTATTCCGAGGTTCCGGCAGAGGCATCTGCTGTTTTTACTTCAAATCAGGTAAAGGCAGCACCTTTGCTTGTGGACCAGAATCTATTGAAAGAGGGTGATAAATTCCGAGCTGTAGTTATTAACAGTGGAAACGCCAATGCCTGCACTGGCAGGAAGGGAATTGAAGATGCAAAAAAGATGGCTGTGTGGACAGCAAAAGAACTTGGGTTGCTTCCAGCAGAAGTGCTTGTTGCCTCCACGGGTAAAATTGGAACATTCCTTCCAATGGACAGAATCAGGCAGGGAATAAAAAATGCGGTTTCTTCACTTGACAAGAATGGTAGCTCAGATGCTGCATATGCAATCTTAACAACCGATAAGGTCAAAAAAGAGATTGCAGTTGAAATAAAGATTGATGGAGTGGTGGTGAGAATAGGGGGAATAGCAAAAGGTTCAGGAATGATATATCCGAACATGGCAACAATGCTCTCTTTTATTACTACAGATGCTCTCATTGACAGGGATGCATTAAAAATTGCCTTTAAAACTGCTGTAGACAAATCTTTCAATTTAATTACTGTGGATGGAGAAAGAAGCACAAATGATATGGTTGTGATTCTTGCAAATGGAATGGCAGGCAATAAAAAAATATACAGAAATTCTTCAGGATGCAGAATATTTCAGAAAGCCCTGGATTATGTATGTACTGAACTGGCAAAAAAAATTGTCAGAGATGGAGAGGGTGCAACCAAATTTATAGAAGTGAGAGTTGAAGGCGCGGCAAATTTTGAGGATGCAAAGAAAGCAGCTTTTTCAATAGCAAATTCTAATCTTGTTAAAACTGCTATGTATGGTGAAGACCCAAACTGGGGAAGGATTGTTTCTGCAATAGGAAATGCCCCGATAAAGATTGACCCTGAGAAGATAAAAGTTTTTTTCAATGGCATACAGGTTGTAAGGAAGAATATGCCCGTGGCAGGAGGAAGGGAAAAAGTAAAAAAATTATTATCCCAAAACAATATAGAAATCTCTGTAAATCTGGGCATTGGAAAAGGAGACTGTACTGTCTGGACATCAGACCTGTCACCGGAATATATAAGAATAAATTCATTATACACATAAAAAGGACAGGCTACTTTTTGAGCAGGAATGAAGATAGACTCTCTGATGGAGAAGAAATGAAGAAAACCATAGAAAGGGCTAATATTCTGATTGAGGCTCTGCCATATATAAGGAGGTTTTCAGGAAATACATTTGTAATTAAATACGGCGGGGCAGCAATGGAAAAGACAGATTTAAGAGAAAGTGTCACACAGGATGTAATTCTTTTAAAGTATGTGGGCATAAATCCAGTTCTTGTCCACGGTGGAGGTCCTGAGATAACCAGGGCCTTAAGAAAATTAAACAAGCAAACGAAGTTTGTCAAAGGCTTAAGGGTTACAGATAAAGAAACAATTAAAGTGGTTGAAGATGTGCTGGTAAGGAAAATTAACAGGGAAATTGTCAATTACATAAACAAACACAGCGGAAAGGCAATAGGCCTGAGTGGAAAGGACGCAGGCTTTCTGTGTGTTAAAAGGCATAAGCCAGGCGGAATGAATATAGGCCTTGTTGGAGAGATTGTAAAGGTAAACAGCAAATTTCTTTATGCCCTGGCAAAAGATTTCATTCCTGTTATTGCTCCTATCGGGGTTGATGCAAAGGGACAGGTCTACAACATAAACGCTGATGAGGCTGCATCTAAAATCGCAGAGGCACTGAAGGCAGAAAAATTGATAGTGCTGACAGATGTGAAGGGTGTAATGGATAAAAATGGAAAACTGATTTCAGCCATAAGAGTAAATGAAGTGAAAAAAGCAATGGGAGCGGCTGGAAAAGGAATGATACCAAAGTTAAAAGGATGCATTGAGGCTGTGAAAAGGGGAGTTAAAAAAGCCCACATTATAGATGGCAGAATTCCCCATGCACTGCTTCTTGAAATTTTCACAGACGAAGGAATAGGAACCCAGATCACAAAATGAAAGAAAAAGAGATTATTAAATTAACTGATAGATATATCCTGCCGACTTATAAAAGAAATCGGGTGGTATTTGTAAGAGGTAAGGGAGCAAATATCCAGGATGTCAATGGTAAAAGATACATAGATTTTTTCTCAGGGCTTGCAGTTAACAATCTCGGACATTGCCATACAAATATTGTAAAGGCAATCCAGGAACAGGCATCCAGATTAATGCACACCTCAAACCTCTATTACACCCGGCCTCAGGCAATACTTGCAGAAAAATTAGTGAAAATGGCATTTCCCGGGAAAGTCTTTTTTTGCAATAGCGGTGCAGAAGCAAATGAGGCAGCAATAAAACTGGTGCGAAAATGGGGCAACCCCGAACGCAACGAGATAATAACAATGAAAGGTTCCTTCCATGGTAGAACCATAACTACCCTCACTGCGACCGGACAGACAAAATACCAGAAGGGCTTTCAGCCACTTGCCTATGGATTTAAATACGCACCATTTAATGATTTAAAGTCCGTGGAAAAATTAATCACAAAACGAACTGTTGCCATAATGATAGAGCCAATACAGGGAGAAGGTGGAATTAATATTGCAAGCATGGAATTCATAAATGGTCTGCGCCAGTTATGTAATGAGAAAAGGATTTTACTTATATTTGATGAGGTCCAGACAGGTATAGGCAGGACAGGAAAAATGTTCTGTTATGAGCACTACGGAATAAAACCTGATATTCTTACACTTGCAAAGGCACTTGGTGGTGGATTGCCGATAGGTGCAATGATTGCGGACCAGAAACTTGTAAATGTTTTTAAACCAGGTACACATGCCTCAACTTTCGGCGGAAATCCGGTGGTCTGTGCTGCTGCCTGTGCGGTACTGGATACAATTGCAAAAGAAGGTCTGTTAGAAAATGCAGCACGGATGGGAAACTATCTTCTGGATAAACTGCAGATGATGAAATACAGATATAACTCTATCAAAGATGTCAGGGGCAGGGGATTGATGATTGGTGTTGAAATGAAATTCAAGGGTAAAAAAATTGTTGAGAAATGTCTGAAAAATGGGCTTCTTCTCAACTGTACAGCGGAAAGGGTAATTCGCTTTTTGCCACCTCTGACTATCACCGGAAAAGAGATAGATATAGCACTCCAAATTTTTGAAGAAGCAATTAAAAAATGAAAAAAGATTTAATTTCAATCGGGGATCTGTCAATCGAACAAATACAGGAGATACTGGAAGTCGCCCGGTATATAAAGGATAAACAGAAGCGCGGTGAACAGTGTCAGCCATTAAAAAATAAAACGCTGGGTTTAATCTTTCAAAAACCATCTACGCGCACAAGGGTATCCTTTGAAGCTGGAATGTTCCAGCTGGGTGGCAAAGCAATCTCTTTAAGCTTGAACGATCTGCAATTCAGCAGGGGAGAAACAACAGGGGATACTGCGAGGGTTCTTTCCAGATATCTGGATGGGGTGGTGATAAGAAGCGAGCACAGATTTCTTGTAGAGTTTGCTAAAAATGCATCCATTCCGGTGATAAATGGACTTACCGAGTTGTTCCATCCCTGCCAGATATTATCTGACCTCTTTACAATTCAGGAACAGGGAAAAAACCTGAAGAATTTGCATATAACCTTTGTAGGAGATGGAAACAATATCTGCCACTCGTTAATGCAGGCTGCGGCAAAATTAGGAATGAATATGGTTATCTCTGGACCGAAGGGATATGAACCTTCAAGAAAGATTATAAACCAGACAATAAAGGAAGCAAAGAAGAACAGGGGCAGCATAAAAATTATTCATAATCCTCTTGAAGCAGTCCGTGGCGCAGATATAATCTACACAGATACCTGGGTCAGTATGGGACAGGAGAAAGAAGAGGCAAAAAGGCTTAAAGATTTCATTTCCTACCAGGTAAATAAAAAATTACTGGAAAAGGCAAAATCAAATTGTCTTGTTATGCACTGTCTCCCTGCACACCGCGGACAGGAAATTACCTCTGAGGTCATAGATGGAAAGCATTCAATTGTATGGGAACAGGCTGAAAACCGCCTGCATGTGCAGAAGGCAATTCTTACATTGTGGCTGTGCAAATAACTATTAAAGGAGCAGGTATGAAAATTGCACTGGCTTATTCTGGAGGACTGGATACTTCTGTGGCAATAAGATGGCTAAAAGAAAAATATGGAGCCAGGATTATATGTGTGTATGCTGATATAGGGCAAGGTGAAGATATAGAGAAAATTAAAAAGAAGGCGTTTGTTTGTGGTGCAAGCAAAATTTATGTTTCTGACTTAAGTGAAAAATTTGTAGCAGAATTTGTATTTCCAGCTTTAAAGGCAAATGCCAGATATGAAGGGAAATATCTTCTTGCAACTGCACTTTCAAGGCCACTTATCGCATGGGAACTTGTGAGAGTCGCAGCTCTTGAAAAATGCAGTGCTGTAGCACACGGCTGTACAGGGAAGGGGAACGACCAGGTAAGATTTGAAGTAGGAATATCCACCCTTGCCCCTCATTTGAAAATCATAGCACCTGTCAGGGAATGGGAGTTAAATTCCAGAGAAGAAGAAATGGAATATGCCAAAAAATATGGTATTCCGATTGAAGTTAACAGAGGCAGTCCATACAGCATTGATAAAAATTTGTGGGGAGTCAGTATTGAGTGCGGATTGCTTGAAGACCCATGGAAAGAACCGCCTGAGGATGCATACCAGTGGACAAGGTCTCCCAGGAATGCACCGGATAAGCCCGCTTATGCAGAAATCTATTTTGAAAAAGGCATTCCTGTTAAATTAAACGGGAAGGCAATGGAACCGGTTTCTCTTATTAAAAAACTGAACAGGATCGGTGCAATAAATGCTGTTGGTAGAATAGATATGGTAGAAAACAGGCTAGTGGGAATAAAATCAAGAGAGATTTATGAATTTCCTGCAGGAACAATACTTTATGCAGCACACAGGGAGCTGGAATCTCTTGTGCTTGACAGAGAAACTCTGCATTACAAAGAACTGATTTCCCAGAAATATTCAGAACTTGTATATTATGGCCTGTGGTACACCCCTCTTAAGAAAGCGCTGGACGCCTTTGTAGACGAAACCCAGAAATGCGTCACGGGGGAGGTCAGGGTGAAACTTTATAAAGGAACCTGTGTGCCGGTCGGAAGGAAATCTCCTTATTCCCTTTACAGTTATAAACTTGCCACCTACAGGAAGGAATCTACATTTGACCAGAAACTTGCCGAGGGTTTTATCAAATTGTGGGGCTTACCATATAAAAAAGTATGAGTAAGTTAAAATTTCAACCTTTCAAAAAGGATTAAATTGCAAAAGCCAACGCTTTACCTTGAAACGACTATTCCCAGTTATTTAACAGCACTGCCAACCCGTGATGTTGTCGCTTTGGCACACCAGGAGATTACTCGTGAATGGTGGAAAAAGCGACGACAGAATTATGATATTTTTATATTTCATCTGTTGTTTTAGAAGAGATTAAAATGGGTGCTTCTAATGCGGTTGAAAAACGATTGCAGATTGTTAGTAATTTTAAAATACTTAAGGCATCACCGGAAGTTGAGGCAATAGCAAAGATTTATTTATCAGAACTAAATTTTCCCCAAAAAGCCATCCGTGACGCAGCTCATTTAGCATTTGCCTGTATTTATAAATTGGACTATCTTTTAACATGGAACTGTGCACACATTGCCAATACTGAAGTCCGCAGTCAACTTTTTAAGATAAATAGCAAAAGAAATATTTGGACACCCACCATCTGCACTCCAGAAGAATTAATGGGTATATAAGGGGGGTTACAATGTGGAAGGATCCTGTAGTAACAGAAGTTCGCAAGGCAGGCGAGAAACTTGCAAAGAAAGCAAAAAATAATCTTCGCACTTATTTCAAAAATCTACGTAAAGCTGAAACAAAATATCAAGTGCAAATTGCTGAGAAAGGCCCAACATACAAATTTATATCAAGGAAGGCTACAAAATGTCTATCTGTCAAAAACACAGAAACAAATTAATTATTAGAAATGTCATTTTATTGTTTATTTTATTATTAATTTTAAATATCCCTTTTTTATCTTTACTCTCTGCCGATGAACAAAAAACTACTGCGGCAGTAATGGACTTGGTAGCAGAAGAAGGAATTTCACAGAGCGCTGGCAGGATGCTTTCAGATTATCTTCGTTCACAATTGGTAAACACTCAGAAATTTACTACGGGGATTAATTCTTTGGGACAACTTCTTGAGGAAAGTGAACTCCCTAATCATCTCAAATAGAAATTGAAAAAGCAATAAGGTGGTATAAATCGTGCAATGGGTGGGCTATAACAGGATTAGTTTTTGAAGGAATTGCAGTTAGCGCAGGGATTATTGCAATAGTTCACAGACAAGTCAATTCATTTTCGTGGGATTACACGACCGAAATTGTTATGGGGAATAGAAGATAGGTTATGGAAAATCTATTGTTTATGGTGTAGAAATTATAGGTGAAAATTTTCTTAACAGAAAATATTGAGGTGCAAAAATGAATATTCTGAGGGAGAGGTTTGGGACAGAATTGAATAAAGATGTACTGGAGTTCAGTTCATCTTTTAGATTTGATAGGAAACTGTACGAATACGATATCAAAGGAAGCATTGCGCATGCTAAAATGCTGGGAAAGTGCGGGATAATTTCAAAAAGGGAATCTGCAAGGATAGTGAAGGGCTTGCAGGAGATACGGAAGGAGATTGAAAAAGGAAAATTGAAATTTAAAGAACTGCCCGAGGACATCCATATGGCAATTGAAGAACGGCTGATTCAGAAAATAGGCGAGACGGGTAAAAAATTGCATACCGCAAGAAGCAGGAATGACCAGGTAGCACTGGATTTGCGCCTGTATCTGCTGGACGCTATGAAAGAAATCGCAGGATTGATAAAAAATCTACAGGGTGTAATTATAAAACTGGCTCAGAAAAACATAGATGTGATAATGCCCGGATACACACACCTGCAGCACGCACAACCTGTATTGTTTTCACATCATATCTTGGCTTATTTCTGGATGCTACAAAGGGATAATGAAAGGATAAGGGATAGCCTTAAGCGCATCAATGTAATGCCGCTGGGCTCAGGACCTGTTGGAGGAACTTCTTTTCCAATTGACAGGAAGTACGCAGCTAAACTATTGGGTTTTTCTGATATTTCTCAAAACAGTATTGATGCTGTAAGCGACAGAGATTTTGCAATAGAAACACTTGCCAATCTTTCACTCATAATGATTCACTTAAGCAGAATGAGCGAAGAGCTTGTACTCTGGAGTACCTCTGAATTCGGGTTTATTGAGATTGACGAATCTTTCTGCACAGGTTCCAGCATAATGCCCCAGAAGAAAAATCCTGACATTCCGGAACTTGTAAGAGGAAAAACCGGAAAGGTTATAGGCAGCCTGAGTTCTCTGCTTGTAGCGATGAAGGGATTGCCTCTCTCTTACAACAGAGATATGCAGGAAGACAAAGAACCAGTATTTGACGCTGTTGAAACAGTAAAGGCCTGTCTTAAGATTTACCCTTTATTACTGGAGAATATAAAAATAAATAAGGAGAGGATGTACCGGTGCGCTGATGATGGATTTTCAGTTGCTACAGAACTGGCAGATTACCTGGCAAAAAAGGGATTGCCTTTCCGCAGGGCGTATTCTATAGTTGGGGAAATGGTAGGCTACTGTCATAAAAAAAACAAAAGACTTGATGAATTGACCCTGAATGAATTCAGGTCTTTTTCTGTAAAATTTTGTAATGATGTTTACAGGATTTTAAAACCGGAAAATGCAATAGATACAAAAAAGAGTTATGGAGGGAGTTCAAAAAGATGCCTGCTTCAGCAGATTGAGAAAGCCAGACTAATTCTTAAAAAATGATTAATGCAACTTTTTATAGGAGGGAAAAAGATGAGAAAAATTGGAAGATTATTACCCGGATTGCTGGTTATTGTGTTTATGTCAGGATGTGCTACAACAGTTTCACAGCAGATGCAGAAGGAAACGGTTATACAAACCACGCAGGTTCCTGTTTACACCGGGCCTAAAAAGAGAATTGCTGTTATGGATTTTGAGGACAAGGTCCCGCGCACACAGGAAAGAATTGGTTTGCTTCAGATTCTTTTCGGTACAGGTCGTGGTGAAGAAGGAAATATAGGAACAGGAATGAGCGAGATGCTCACAACCGCACTTGTCCAGACAGGAAGGTTTATAGTTGTTGAAAGACAGAATCTTCAAGATGTTCTGAAAGAACAGCAGATGGGCGCCTCAGGTCTGATCAGGGAACAAACTGCTGCAAAAATAGGAGAACTGATAGGAGCACAGGTTCTCATCAGGGGTGCAGTGACTGAATTTCAGGAGAGAACCGGCGGGGGCATGGGAGGATTTGATGTGGGACCATTTGCAATGGGAGTAAAAACTTCCTTTGCTCGTGTTGCAATAGATATAAAATTGGTTGATGCCACAACAGGTATTGTAATTGATGCAAAGAATATAGACAGGGAAATAACTGAGAGCGGACTTGCACTTGCTGCAAATGTAAGGGGAATAAAGTTTGGGGGCGGTGGTTTCCAGAAGACACCAATTGGAAAGGCTGTGCGTGAATGCATCCAGGAAGCTGTTAATTATATTGTATCCAGAACAGAGAAAATACCATGGCAGGCACGTATTGCCCTGGTTAAAGAAGGAAAGATTTATATAAATGTCGGGGCAGGTAGTGGTATTAATGCTGGAGATGAACTTGTTGTATATCGCCCGGGCGAAGAAATTATAGACCCGGAAACAGGGTTATCACTGGGCGCAGAAGAAACAAAGATTGGTATTATAAAGATTGAAGAGGTCAGGGAAAAACTTTCTATTGCAACCGCGGTTCAGGGAAGTGGATTTAATGCCAGGGATATTGTAAGAATGAAATGAGAGAGGTTAAAAAGCTCATTATCTTTGCTCTTTTTATATCTTTTCTTCTGAACTCATTTCTGTTATTTTATCCATTTGATATTGCGGGTAATATAGTTTACATCTCTCCAGGAACAAGTTCTTTACAGATAGCTACCATCCTGAAGAAGAAAGGGATTATCAAAAGTAAAATTCTGTTTCAGTTTGCAGGACAGATTTTGAAAATATTCAGCAGCTTTAAAGCAGGGGAATACAAATTTGGAACAAAAACTTCAACCTGGGAGGCAATCCAGAAACTTATAAAAGGCGAAGTAGAAATTCATAAGGTTACCATACCTGAAGGATATACTGTTGAAGAGATAGCGCTTCTTCTTTCTATGGAAAAATTGGTGGATTTCTATAAGTTTCTTTCTATAGCAAGGAAGTCTAATTTTAAAATAGGTCCGTATCATTTTCCGGAAAATCTTGAAGGATATCTTTTTCCTGATACCTACTTTTTCTTAAAACTACCTGATGGGGAAGAAGAAATCATCAGAGAAATGTTATCGCGGTTTAAGAAAAAGGTTATTGATGTCTACATAAATAAAAATGCCATAGCAAATAATATGGAAGCACTTCATAAAATCATAATTATGGCTTCCCTGGTTGAAAAAGAGGCAGTTGTAAACTCCGAAAGGCCAATTATTGCAAGGGTATTTTATAACCGCCTTAAAAAAGGAATGCCTCTTCAATGTGACCCAACGATTAGATACGCCCTGGGCAAGTATGAAGGTAAGCTGAGTATTGAAGACACAAAAATAAAATCGCTGTTTAATACTTATATCCATACAGGGCTTCCACCACATCCAATTTGTAATCCCGGTATTATGTCAATTGAGGCAGCACTTCATCCCGCAGATGTAAATTATCTGTACTTTGTTTCAAAAAATGACGGAACTCACTATTTTTCAAGAGATTACAAAAGCCACAGAAAGGCACAGATGAAATATCAAAGAAGTTAACCACAGAACTTATATCTTGACAAAAACAATTTTTTGTGTTATAATATTAATTCAATAAAAAATGGTTATAGGGTTATCCAGAAATGAAAAGGCAATCAGATAAAAATGTTCTGGAACAACTTACTTTATACTGTAAAATTGCCTCAACCATAGCTGCAACGCTTGACCTTGAACAGGTATTTTCACTCATTACTCGCAGTACCTGTCAATTAATGGGAACACAGGCCTGCACCTTAAGACTTATAGATGAGAGTGGAGACAAACTGGTTCTCGCTTCTTCTTACGGCTTGAATCTTGAATATCAGAAGAAAGGTACTATAGGAATAGGGGAAGGTATCGCAGGGATTGTAGTTAAGAATAAAAAACCAGAGATTGTTTTTGATGTTCTCAAGGATCGTCGTTATACACGTTCCTCCTTTGCAAAAAAGGCCGGACTCAAATCTTTATTGTGCGTTCCACTTCTGGCAGGAGATAAAATTCTTGGAGTGCTGAGCACTTATACCACCAAACCACATCATTTTACAGAAAAGGAAAAGAAAATCCTTTCTCTGTTTGCCAGTGAAGCAGCAATTGCAATTGAGAATGCAAGGTTAGTACGCAGTATCCAGGAATCTTATATAAATACACTCAAAACGCTGGGAGCGATTGTGGATGCGTTTGACTGGCATACCGAGCGTCATTCAGAAAAGGTCAGGGAATATGCACTGGCCATTGCCAGGGAAATGAACCTTGAACCTGAACATATAAAGGCAATAGAATATGCTGCATACATTCATGATGTAGGGAAGATTGGCGTGGATATGAATATTATCAGGAAACCAGGAAAGTTAACTGAGGAAGAATGGAGACAGATTATAAAGCATCCCCTGCTTGGTGCAAATATTGCTAAACAGATGGACACTCTTAATGTACTGTCACCCCTGATAATGCACCACCATGAAAAGTATAATGGAAAGGGTTATCCAGATGGTCTGGAAAAAGAAAATATCCCACTGGGTGCAAGAATCCTGGCAGTAGCAGATGCCTATGACGCTATGACCTCTGAACGTCCGTACAGAAAGGCACTTTCAAAGGAAGAAGCAATTAATGAGATAAAAAAGGGCTCAGGGGTCCAGTTTGACCCCAAGGTAGTCAATGCATTTTTAAAGATTGTGGATAATTTGCCCACCGGTACTTAAATTTATTCCGAATCTGTATAGTATCCCGAGGGCCTGGAATGTGTATTCTGGCCTGAGGGGAAATATAGAACCCGATTGTCTGGTTAGTGGACCTACCTGCCAGACTCAGAAGCTACTGTGCTTCCTGATGCACTTTTGCGGTAGGTTACAGAAAACAGTAGAAAATCGGGTTGAATCAAGGAGGAAGTAGGAATGGCAAAAGTAACAGGCAAGGTGAAGTGGTTCAATGAAAATAAAGGCTATGGTTTCATTGAACGAGATGATGGGAGCGGGGATGTGTTTGTGCATTATTCAGCTATTCAGGGCGAAGGATTCAAAACTCTTGCTGAAGGGCAGAAGGTTGAATTTGAAGTTACTGAAACTGAAAAGGGACCGCAGGCCAATAATGTTGTTAAAATTTAAGTTTTGTTCACTCCTCTGAGCCAATATCAGAGGATATTGAAAGAAACTGAATTTGACAACGGGTTCCCGCCTGCAATCAAAGGCGGGTTGAATGACCCCCCTTCCTTTCTTGCAAAAATAGAAAGGAAGGGGGGTTCTTTTTTGCACAAAAATGCAAAATTTATAAAAAATTTATTTAAACTCATTTTTTTCTTGACAAATTCTTAAAATATGATATTATTAATTTATAATAATATCAAAAAGGAGGACTTATGTTAAAGTTGCAGGAGGTTCCTGAAAAATATGTGAAGAACATAATACTCAAGGTACCCATAGTGCGTCTGGGTATACTTCATATCCTTTCAAAAAAACCAATGTGCGGAAATAAAATTGCGGAAGGGTTGAAGCCTGACATAAAAAATTTCCCTCACAAGATAAATCCAAATATACTTTACCCTCTATTGCACGGTATGGAAAAAGAAGGTTTTATAAAAGGCAGGTGGGAACATCCCAAAAAACGCACCAGACGTATCTATATGATAACTCCTGAGGGTAGAAAGATGCTGGCGTATCTTAAGAGGGTATTTAAACCAAGGTTTAAAGAGATATTCAGAATTATGCGTAATTTTGCAAGGGAATTGTATGGAAAAGAAATTTAGGAGGAACTTATGAAAATCCGAACTGCTCTGAGAATCTTTTTATATCTTATCCTATTTCTCTGTCTTCCTGTTATTATTCATGGGACCGAAACAAACTCGCTTACCCTTAAGGATGCAATCACCCGTGCCCTGAATAATAATAAGGGAATAGCAGCTGCAAGGGAAAAGGTAAGGGAGGCAGAGGCAGGGAAAATAATTGCACAAGCAAAATTTTTCCCCTCTCTTTCTCTGAGCGCAAGCTATACCCGTCTTGCTGAGGCACCGGGAATGGAATTTGCTTTTCCTGTTTTTGGAACACTCCGGCTACCAGTTTTTGACCCGCTTGGTAATCCAACTGGAGATTATGTCATAGCACCTGGAATTACAGGATTTGAAACCTATACCTATTCCATGGGCAGCGAAAATATTTATACCCTGCGTACCAGCTTTCAATATCCCCTATTTACATGGTGGAAAATCAGCAATGCTTATAAAATTGCCCTGTTAAATCTGGAATTGGCAAAGGAAGATTTGAAAAAGAAAGAAAATGAACTTGTGCTTGCTGTCACCGAAAGTTTTTTGCAGGTTCAGCTTGCAAAAAAGGGATTGGAACTTGCTCTGGAATCCCGTGAACAGCTATCCAGGCATGTAAAACAGGCTGAGGATCTTTACAATGCAGGAAAAATATCCAGGTTTGATTTTTTAAGAACAAAAGTACAATTAGCCAGTATAAATGTGCAGGTTCTGCAGTCGGAAAATGCACTTCTGTTAGCCAAAGATATGCTCAAAAACCTTCTGGACATGAATCTTGAAAGTAATATTGATGTCAGTGATGAAATTGAATACAGTACCTGTACATTATCTCTCAATGAAGCAATGGAATTCGCATTGAAAAACCGGCCTGAGATTAAAGCCATGGATATAACTGTGAAAATTGCAGAGAAGTCGCTTGCAATTGCTAAGGCTGGCAACAAACCAAATCTCGTTCTTGCAGGAAATTATGATTATAAAAATCCTGATAGCAGTGGAAAGGAGCAATGGGGGACTGACTGGAGTATTATCCTCTCGGTGAATATTCCACTGTTTCAGGGAGGAGAAAATATAGGAAAGGTGAAACAGGCAGAGGCACAGCTCAGGCAGGCAGAATTAGGATTGGAACAACTTATTAAAGGAATAAATACTGAGGTCAGGAATGCTTTCCTGCAGATGCACTCTTCTCAGAGTCTCCTTGTAAGTCAGCAGGAAAACATCATGGAAGCAGAAGAAGCATTGAAGATTGCTGAAAGCAGGTATGCTGCGGGCTTGATTACAAACCTGGAATATCTGGATGCACAGATTGCATTGAACAGGGCTAAAATAGACTATCTGAAAACACTTATTAATTATTTAATTGCTGAGGCAAGATTGAAAAAAGCAACAGGACAACAATAAAGGAGGACTTATGCGTAAATCAGTATGGCTTCTGGTCATAGTTATTGTGGTGTTTTCCGCAGGGGTCTGGTTGCGTATCAGGCAGTTGAAAACTCTAAAAGAAATGTCACCCATCCAGGAGGAAAAAGAAGAAATTACAGCTGTGGAAGTAACAAAACCTGTTGAAAAAAGGATTGACCTAATCCTTTCCTATACAGGCAGTATAAAAGGAGAAAATCAGGTGCAGGTATTTTCTGAGGTTCCTGGAAAACTAAAGGAATATAAGGTAAGGGAAGGTGATGAGGTGAAAGAAGGACAGGTAATTGCCCTGATTGACAGGGGTGTCACCGGTATGGAATATAATCTTGCCAGGGTTGAATCTCCTATAAATGGAGTTGTAGCCAGTTTACCATTGGATATAGGAGCTGCAGTTGCGCCGCAGATACCTGTTGCAGTGATTGTAAATATGAATAGAATCCATGCTGTTTTTGAAGCAGGGGAAAAAGACATAGGTAAACTGCGGGAAGGCAAAAAAGTCATAGTGAGAGTGGATGCGTATCCTTCCATAACCTTTCCAGGAACACTTGCTCAAATCAGCCCTGTACTGAATCCTTATTCTCACACTGTTACCTGCAGGGCAATAATTCCAAATCCTCAGAGAAAATTAAAGCCGGGAATGTATGCCCGCATAGATGTGAAGGTAGATAGTTATTTCTATAATTTTGCTCTACCCGAACAGGCATTGATTGAGGATGCAGAGAAAGGTAAGTATTATGTCTTTGTAGCAGTAGATACCAGGGCAGAAAAAAAAGAGGTAGAAACTGGATTGCGAGCCAATGGATTTGTGGGTATTAAATCAGGATTAAAAAAAGACGAGGAAGTGATTGTTGAAGGGAAGGAATATTTAAAAGATGGACAGAAGATAAGGATAATAAAAGAAACAAAATCTCAGGAGGAATTATGACCCTTTCAGAATTATCAGTAAAAAGGCCTGTAACCTTTTTCATACTTTTTATAGGCATAGTTGGTATCGGGGTAGTAGCACTTTCACACTTAAGCCCTGAGCTTTTACCGGATTTCACCTTTCCCATAGTTGGAGTATTCACCTCCTATCCAGATGTTGGTCCCCAGGAAATTGAGAACCTGGTCACCAGGCCCATAGAGGGAATGGTGAGCACAGTCACAAATATAAAGGAAATAAGTTCCATTACCCGCGAGGGAGCCAGTATAATAATTGTGAGATTCAACTGGGGTACGAATATGGATGTTGCAGCACTTGATGTGCGAGAAAAAGTGGATATGATACAGAAATTTCTACCTTCAGATGTGGAAAAGCCCATGATTTTTAAATTTGACCCCTCCATGATGCCTGTAATAATGCTCAGGATATCCGGCAGGAAAAATGAGGTTGAATTGAGAAAAATTGCTCAGGATAAAATCAAACCTTTAATTGAGAGAATTGAAGGAGTTGGTTATTCTGAAGTAATGGGAGGAGAAGAAAGAGAAATACGCGTTGAACTGAATCGCCTGCAGATGGAAGCACGAGGATTGACCATAGACCATGTAGTAAGTGCATTGCGTGCTGCAAGCGTTAATCTCTCAGGTGGAAGTATAGAGCGCGGGAATAAAGAATACACGGTCAGGGGTCTGGGAGAGTTTAAAACAGTAAAGGAGATTGAAAAGGTATCCATTCCTGGTTCAAGGGGGATATATTACCTCAGGGACATTGCTGAAGTAAAGGATACTTTTAAAGAAAAAACCTCTACAACTCTCATTAATGGAGAGCCTGGAGTTGTAATTATGGTCCAGAAAGCCTCCGGATATAATACGGTCAGGGTATGTCGCGGCGTCAAGAAAGAAATAGCCCGCATAGAAAAAACTTTACCAGGGATTAGCATAGGAACTATGATGGATCAGTCCGAATTTATAGAACGCTCACTCAGAGAAATCACTTCTACTCTGATACAGGGAAGCATCCTGGCAATTCTTGTACTCTTTTTCTTTCTGTATAGATTCCGTGCCACAGGGATTATAGCCCTGGCAATACCCATCAGTGTCATAGGCACTTTTATTGTTATGTATCTTTCAGGTATCACACTGAATATGATGTCAATGGGAGGACTTGCCATTGCAGCAGGAATGCTGGTGGATAACGCCATAGTTGTACTGGAAAATAGCTTCCGTCGGTGGGAAAAGGGAGAAGACTGGAAATCTGCTTCAATAGGAGGGGCTGAAGAAGTAACTGCTGCCATTATGGGTTCTACACTCACCACTGTTGCCGTATTTCTACCAATGGTCTTTGTCACAGGAATCATAGGTATTTTTTCCAGGGATATGGCACTGACTGTTACCCTTTCTCTACTTGTTTCTCTTTTTATGGCACTAACCCTGGTTCCACTGTTGTGTTCTCAGACATTTAAAATTGAAGTAAAGTCTCCTGCGGAAAAGGTGAGAAATAAGTTTCAAAAATGGTGGGAAGAAAAGGTCCTCTTTAATTACAAAAAATATCTGAATTACTGTCTTAATCATCGCTGGACAGTAATTGTTGTAATGCTGGCAATTTTTATAATCAGTCTGAGCTTCCTTTATCCATTTCATTTTGTTGGTATGGAGTTTATTCCCAGAATAGATGAGGGTGAGATATCCATCAGGGTAGAATTGCCTGTTGGCACAAAACTTGAAGAAACAGAAAATACTGTAAAGAAAATTGAGGAGATTGTGCGCAGGGAAGTACCGGAAGCTAAGGTAATTCAATCCAGTATAGGCGGTGCAGGGATGGCTTCCATAATAGGTATCAGCGGAGGGTCTTACAGAGCGAATGTCAATATAGAATTGCTTGACCTGAAAAAAAGAAAAAGGTCCCAGTGGGAGATAGAAAGGATTTTGCGCCATTCCCTTTCTCAAATTCCTGGTGCAAAAATAAGTATTGGTGGAGGGGGAATGATAGGCGGTGGTACCATGGGCGGAGGCGGTGCGGGAATGAGAATGGGATTAATTGCAGGAGCTCCCATATCCGTAGAGATTTATGGTTATGATATGGATAAAGCAAAACAGGTTGCGGAGGAAGTCAAAAAGATTATTGCTGAAATCCCGGGTACTGCTGAGATAAATATAAGTATGGAGGAGGTGAAGCCCGAGGTTCAACTTCAGGTGGACCGGGAAAAGGCATCTTCCTGGGGATTACCACCTGCACTTGTGATCAACACGATGCGTTCATACATTTATGGTGTCACAGCCACTCGCTTCAGGGAATCCGGCGAGGAATATGATATCGTTGTAAGATTGAGGGAAGAGGACAGAAAAAATATTGAAGATTTAAGCTCTCTTCCCATTTCGCTTCCAGCGGGGGGCATAATCCACTTCGGAGATGTATGCTCAGTACATCCGGCACTCGGGCCTGTGCGGATAGAAAGAAAAATGCAGGAAAGAATGGTCAGTGTAGAGGCCGATTATGAAGGAAAGGATCTGAACAAGGTTACTAACGATATTGAAAACAAAATTAAAAATTTAACACTTCCTGAAAACTTTTTTATAAAAATAGGTGGAGAGGCAAAAGAAATGAGGGAGTCCTTCATGCTACTGGGTTATGCCCTCATAGGAGCCCTTTTTCTTGTTTATGCAGTAATGGCGGCCACTTTTGAATCTCTTCTTGATCCTTTTGTTATTATGTTCACCTTCCCGCTTGCAATTATTGGTGTGGTATGGATTCTTTTCTTCACAGGCAATACCTTCAATGCCCTTTCATTTGTGGGCTTGATTATGCTGGTAGGTATTGCTGTCAACAATGGCATAGTTATGGTGGATTTTATAAAGCGCCTGCGGGAAAAAGGACTTGCCCTCCGGGACGCGGTGATTCAAGGAGCAGCTATAAGGTTGCGTCCCATATTGATGACTTCTCTGACCACAATATTCGGACTTTTACCAATGGCAATGGGAATGGGAGAGGGAGCTGAAATCCGTATTCCTATAGCCCAGTCAGTACTTGGAGGGATGACCGTTACCACATTCCTTACACTTTTCTTCATCCCCACCCTTTACACTGTTATTGAAGAAAGACTGCTCAAACGAAAACAGCGCAAAACAAATAATCCTTGATGGGGCAAGTAAAATCTTCAAAGACAAAAGACCTGAATGAAATTAGAGGAAGTAGGTTGGATACTGAAAACAGAGACAGGATACTGATAAACAAGATAGCAAAAAGAGACGAATCCGCCTTTGAAGAATTTCTCAAATATTATCAACACAGAATTATAAATCTGCTCTACAGATATACCCATTCCAGGTCTGATGCTGAAGAACTCGCGCAGGATGTTTTTATTAACATATGGAACCGCGCGGATTCTTTCAAAGGCAGGTCCAGGGTTTCAACATGGATTTATCGCATAGCCTGCAATCTTGCTATTAACCATTTAAAGAAAAGGAAATTGCCCATTTTATCCATTGATGGATATATAACATCCCCCTCCAGTAGAATAAAAAAAGACCTCATAGACCCCGGTGCCCTCAGGTCAGAATCTTTCACTGATAACAAGGAGAAGAAAGCCCTCATAGAAGCCGCCATAGAAAAACTCAGTCCAGCCCAGAAAATGGCAATTCTGCTTTCAAGATATGAAGGCTATTCCTATGCAGAGATATCTGAAATTATGAAAATTTCAGTCTCTGCTGTTGAATCGTTGTTATTTAAGGCAAAGCAGAAGCTTAGAACTATCCTTCTTCCTTTTAAAGAAAAAGGCATGCTTTAGCAAGTTTTTATAAAATAAACTGTCTAATATATTGAGGGGTAGAGATGAACTGCAAAAGAGCAAAAAGGATGATTTCCTTATATATAGATGGCGAATTGAAAAAAGACAGGGAAAAAGAAATGTTTGCCCATCTTGAGACCTGTTCCGATTGTAAGGAAGAGATGAAATTTATGTCAGAGATGCTGAAAAATCTCTCAGCAGAAGAAACTATAGAACCTTCACCTTATTTCTTCAGCCAGATAAAAGCAAAAATTGGTGAGGTCTCGGGGACCGGCTGGATACCTTTTCCTTTTCATTTCAATCTGGCATTTCCTGGCGCAGGTTTGTTATTCCTTATAATAATATCTTCTTTTGCAACAGGTGCTCTCCTGGGAAATACCTACTGGACACAGGTAAATAGCGAATCATCTTCCATTGAAGAGACTAAAACAACCTTCAACCTTCACACTTTTGAAGCTCTTCCTGAGGGCTCTCTGGGCAATCTTCACAGCGAATTATTGGGAGGTGCCTGAATGAAATCAAAAATAATGACAGTAATTTTGATTGTTTCTCTTACCATCAATGCAGGAATAGCGTCGGCTATTCTTTTTCGCCATTCAATAGCAAAGAAAATGTTTTGCAGAAAGCCTGCACCCGCAATATTCAGGAGTCCTGTTCATCCTTTTCCCCTGTATAAAAAGCTGGGGTTGACAAAGGAACAGGAAAAGGAAATAGTTAAATTCCTGGAAGAAGAACGTAAGGCTATTTTGCCACTTACAAAGAAAATTCATGAGCAGAGAAAAGAACTGTTTAGAATGATAAAAGAAGGCAGGATAGATCAACAGAAAAAACAAAAAATAATTCAGGAGATTTCCGGATTGCAGGCACAGATAGAGAATATCGTCGTGGACTGCATTGTAAAAACAAGAAGTGTTATGACTTCTGAGCAGATAGAAAAATTAAAGGGTATCTTCAATAAAACCGAAGAAGAATTTTTTATGGTTCCGCCTGAGGATACTGTGCCGCCCAGACTGCGACCGCCATGGATGGGAAGACACTGGAAATGAGAAAGATATGTTCATAAGCACGAAAGACCTGACAAAGATATATCGCCTGGGTAAAGTTGAGGTGCCTGCCTTAAAAGGTGTTTCAATTGGTATAGAAAAAGGCGAGTTTGTTTCCATAATGGGCGCCTCTGGTTCAGGCAAATCTACTCTGATGCACCTCATCGGATGTCTGGATAGACCCACAGAGGGACAGATTATCATTGACGGTATTGAAACCAGCCATATGGAAAGAGACCAGCTTGCAGAATTGCGTAATAAAAAGATAGGATTTGTTTTTCAGAATTTCAATCTTCTTCCAAGAATGACTGCACTGGAGAATGTGGAATTACCATTGCTCTATGCCAACATACCCGGGGAGGAGAGGAGAAAAAAGGCAATTAAGGTCCTTGAGGCAGTAGGGCTGGGAGACCGCATCAATCACCGGCCCAGCGAACTTTCCGGAGGGCAACAGCAGAGGGTAGCTATTGCAAGGGCTCTGGTTAACAATCCAGCAATTATACTTGCAGATGAACCAACGGGAAATCTTGACAGCAAATCGGGTATAGAAATAATAACAATATTAAAAAAACTTAATGAAGAAGGGCATACAATAGTTATGGTAACCCATGACCGCAGCATAGCAGAGAATGCAGAAAGGATAATAATCCTGAAGGACGGCGAGGTAATAAACGAAATAAATTTAGTGGATAAGCAATGAAAAGATTAATCCTGATATTTATCCTGGGATACCTCTGTTCCAGCAGTGTTATTACCGGAGCAGAAACCTATACACTTAATAAATGTATTGAGATAGCCCTGGAATCTCACCCGGACATAAAAGTTTCAAAAGCAAACCTGAAGAATGCAAACTATAACATAATAAAAACAGTGTCTTCATTTTATCCACAGCTGAGCGCCTCAGGTTCTTACAGGTATTCTCAAAATATTCAGCCATTTGAATCTTCTTCCAGTAATTATTCTGCAGGAGTATCCTTGAGCCAGAATCTCTATGATTTCGGAAGAACGGGTGGAAGGGTGCGTGCAGCTGGGGAAAATAAAAATTACAATGAGCTCGTATTGAAAGAAAAGGTGCAGGGAATAATTCTCAATGTAACCCAGCGATATTATGAATATCTTAAGGCTAAAAGAATACTGGAAGCAGATTCGGAATCGCTCAGGCAGTCAGAAGAACACCTGACTCAAGCACAGGACTTTTTCAAATCCGGTATCAGGCCCAGAATAGAGGTTACAAAGGCAGAGGTGCAGAAGGCTAATGACAAACTCGCTCTTATCAATGCCTTAAATTCACTCAAGATTGCAAAACTCAGACTTGCCAATTCAATGGGAATGGACCATATGGATTTTGAAGTGGAAGATGCGGTTGACACACAGGCATTTGATATAAGCCTGCGGGATTGCATTCAGCAGGCGTTTAAATCCAGACCTGAGATACTTGAAATGGAATCAAAGGTGAAATCTGCACAGCTTAACTTAGCCATTGCAAGAAGCAGCTTCTTACCTGCGATTTCTGCAAGTGGTTCCTGGAATTATTCGGGCAGCGAGTTTCCTCTTGAAAATTCGTCCTGGAGTGCAGGGGTGAATATTTCTATTCCCCTTTTTACAGGTTTCTCAACTCTTTCAGAAGTAAAGACTGCCAGGGAAAACCTTGAGATTACTATTGAACAGAAAAAAAATTGCGAGCTTTCTATAAGGCTTGAAGTAGAACAGGCATACCTTACAGCTCAGGAAAAAAGAGAAAGCATAGAAGTAGCAGCAAGTGGCCTTAAAAATGCCACAGAGAATTTTATGCTTGCACATGGAAGATATATGGCCGGTGTAGGTTCTATGATTGAGCTTACTGATGCACAGGTTTCTCTTACAAGGGCAAAGGTAAATTATATAAATTCTATGTATGATTATGCTATAAGCCTGGCAAACCTTAAAAAAGCAGCAGGAATGTTAAATTATAACCAATAAACTTATACCTGAATAAAACTTAACAATTGGAGATAAAAATGAAAAAGAGAAGGATATGGTGGATTTTTATAGCAGTTGGAGCAGGTATCGTGCTGGTAGTAAGCATAATGAAAAAGCCAAAAAAAATATCTTATAACACAGTAAAGGTTGAACGCGGTGAAATAATTTCAATGATTTCTGCCACAGGCACAGTCAATCCCGTCACATCAGTTGATGTGGGAAGCCAGGTTTCAGGAATTATACAGGAGGTTTTTGTGGATTTCAACTCAGAAGTCAAAAAAGGGCAGGTTATTGCCCAGATAGACCCGACTCCATTCAGGGCAAAACTTGAGCAGGCAGATGCAAACCTTACAAAAGCAAAGATAGCAGTTGAAGATGCAAAACGCACACTGGATAGAAATATGGAATTGTTTTCCAAAAATCTTATAGCCCAGAGCGAAAAGGATGCAGCACAGACCGCTTATGACAATGCAGTTGCCCAGCTAAAACAGGCACAGGCTTCCTATGACCTGGCTCTCTCAGACCTCAGGAATACCACAATAACCTCACCCATAAGCGGTGTGGTTGTTTCAAGAAATATAAACGCGGGACAGACAGTAGCGGCAAGCTTTTCAGCACCAACTCTTTTTACGATTGCCAGAGACCTCAGGGAGATGCAGATAGAGGCAAATATAGATGAAGGAAACATAGGAAGGGTGAAAAGGGGACAGAAAGCAATTTTTACTGTGGATGCCTTCCCGGAGCAGACCTTTACCGGTGAAATAAGCCAGGTTCGTATAGCACCCCAGATAGTCCAGAGGGTAGTCACCTATACTGTGGTGATAAAGGTAAACAATGATGAACTGTTGTTAAAACCCGGCATGACCGCTAACATAAATATCATAACAGACCACAAATCTGACATTTTAAAGGTTCCCAATGCTGCATTTCGTTTCAAGCCACCTGAGAATATAAGACAGCAGTGGCTGCAGATGGCTCAGAAATCTGAAAACTTCATTCAAAAAACAAACAAATCTGGACAGCCGAATGTAGCACAAAGAAGGATTCAGAATATAACTGGAATAAAACCACCTGAATTCAAACAGGCGCCTGTAAGCACATTGTGGATTCTCAGCAATGGAAAAAAGCTCAGGCCCGTCAGGGTAAAAACAGGGATAACAGATGGACTGTTTACAGAGGTGGAATCCGAAGATATCAGCGAAGGTACAGAAGTGGTTACAGGTATCAATACGGCTAAAACTGTCAGCACAAGAACATCGCTTCCATTTGGAATGGGTCCGCCTGTAAGGCCCTAAAGATACATATTAACCACAGCAGAAGGTAAAATTTATGGATGTGATAAATACTGTAGAAATGTCATTTAAAGTCCTGCTTCAGAACAAGATGCGCTCCATCCTTACAATGCTGGGGATAATAATAGGGGTAGGGGCTGTCATAGCAATGCTCAGCGTAGGTATGGGAGCAAAAAAATCAATTCTGGACAGGATGTCAAGCCTTGGAAATAATGTGCTGCAGATATTTCCTGGAAGTATAACCCAGGGTGGAATAAGAATGGGAATGGGGTCAAGATCTACCCTTACAGAGGAAGATGCTATAGCAATAAAGAAGGAAATTCCATCTGCAATTTATGTAGCTCCTATGATTAATACAACAGGGCAGGTGATATACAGAAATCAGAATTGGGCAACAAGAATACAGGGCTCAAATGCTGATTTTTTTGATATAAGGGACTGGCAGATTGAAAGCGGGGTCCCTTTTACAGAGCAGGAAATCCGCGGGGCAGCAAAGGTATGTCTTTTAGGTAAAACTGTTGTTGAAAACCTTTTTATAGATGAAGACCCCCTGGGAAAAACTATCCGCATAAATCATATGCCTTTCAGGGTTATTGGAGTGCTTGCAAGAAAGGGCTCAGGTTTCGGCGGGGATCAGGACGATGCCATAATAGTTCCCTATACAACCGTGATGAAAAGATTGACCGGAGCCAGGTTTCTGAATAATATACAGGTGTCGGTGGAAAGCGCAGAAGCAATCCCACAGGTTCAGCAGCAAATTACAGAACTCCTCAGGCAGCGCCACAATATCGGACAGGGAAAAGAGGACGATTTCTCCATTATGAATATGGCTGATGTTATGGCTGCAGCAACTGCTATGGCAGGCACTATGACAATGCTACTGGGAAGCGTTGCCTCAGTATCACTTCTTGTGGGCGGCATAGGGATAATGAATATAATGCTTGTTTCTGTAACAGAACGCACAAGGGAAATAGGTATCAGAATGGCCGTGGGTGCAAAAAGATTTGATATCCTGCTCCAGTTTATAATAGAAGCGCTAACATTGAGTTTGCTCGGGGGCATAATTGGCATAGTCCTGGGTGTTTCTATATCTGTCCTTATAGCCACAATAGCGAAATGGACAGTCTCAATATCCGCTGGTTCCATAATCCTTGCTTTTGGATTTGCCTGTGCAACCGGCATATTCTTTGGCTATTATCCTGCACGAAAGGCAGCCGATATGGACCCCATAGAAGCGCTGAGATACGAATAAATAAAACGGTGTATATCCTGTGATAATAATCTTTAGAATTTGAAATTTCTGGAGAAAAATGGCAATTGTAGAAGTAAATAATCTTATAAAAAAGTTCAAAGATTTTACAGCAGTTGATTCCATTTCATTTGAGGTTATGGAAGGCGAGATTTTTGGCCTTCTGGGTCCAAATGGAGCAGGAAAAACCACAACCATACGCATGCTCATAACCATTACCAGACCTGATTCAGGGAAAGCAAAAGTTGCAGGATTTGATATTGTCAAAGAAAGAGACAAAGTAAGAGAGAATATAGGAATTGTGTTTCAGGACCCTGCACTTGACAGGCAACTGACAGGAAGGGAAAATCTGGATTTCCACGCGAGGATGTACAATATGCCAGGGGATGTGCGTCTTTCAAGAATAAATGAGGTGCTGGAACTTGTAGAGCTCACGGATAAAGCAGATGAACTTGTGGAGAATTATTCAGGTGGAATGCAGAGAAGGCTTGAGATTGCAAGGGGCTTGATGCATGCCCCGAAGGTTTTATTTCTTGATGAACCAACACTTGGACTTGACACCCAGACAAGAAGAAAAATCTGGGAGTATGTGCAGAACCTGAACAGGACACGCGGTACAACTGTAGTATTAACAACTCACTATATGGAAGAAGCTGACTATCTTTGCTCAAGAGTCGGGATAATAGACAGGGGTAAAATTGTGGCACTGGACACTCCCAGGAATCTAAAAAATATTATAGGCGCAGATGTTATTACACTTGAAATAAAAAGCGGAGAAGCAGAGGAGTTCAGAAAACTGGAATTCGTGCGCGAATTTGTAAGGCACGATAATCTCGTGAGTCTCGGTGTGGAAAGCGGGGAGTACAAGATTCCAATTCTGATGGAATTTGCACAATCAAAAAATATAAAAGTGAACAGTGTTGAACTGCACAAGCCCAGTCTTGAAGATGTTTTTCTTCATTATACAGGTACAACCATAAGAGAGAGAAATGCTAATGAAGAAGAAAGAATGCGAATGAGAAGGCGAATGAGAAGGGAATAAAAATGAAAACAATAAGCTGGCAGGCAGTATATGTGCTCTGGCTGAGGGAAATGAAAAGGACCTGGCGAGCGAAAAGCCGGGTCATCGGTTCTCTCATTATGCCACTTTTTTTCTTTGTATTTATGGGAACAGGTTTCAGGCGCGCGACCCTTCCTGGCATACCACAGGGTGTGAATTATATGACTTTCCTGATACCGGGAATGGTAGGAATGGGGCTTTTATTTTCAAGTATGTTCGCAGGCCTTCAGGTTCTGTGGGATAAGGAATTCGGATTCTTAAAGGAAATAATGGTTACTCCTGTAACACGGCTTTCAATAGTCCTGGGGAGAATGGCTGGCGGTTCAACTTCATCACTCTTCCAGGGATTTTTGATAATGTTCCTGAGTATGTTCTTGGGCTTTCGCATACCCGGCATTGCCGGATTCCTTGTTGCAATAGTATTTATGTTCCTGATAACCTTCACATTCATAGGGCTGGGCCTCGCATTCGCTTCAAGAATGAAGGACATGCATGGCTTCCAGCTGATAATGAATCTCGTTGTTTTCCCCATATTTTTCCTTTCAGGTGCGTTGTTTCCCATTCAGGGCCTTCCCAAATTCATCCGGCCATTGGCTTATATTGACCCGCTTACATACGGGATAGATGGAATGCGCGGTGCACTTGTAGGTATATCCGCATTTCCACTCAGCCTGGATTTTACTGTTCTCTCTATTGTATGTATAGTGATTGTCAGTATCGGTTCCTTCCTGTTTGAAACCAGCGAAGTAGGACAATAACCTTCCTTATCCTGCATTTTTCACATTTCCACTTGACAAATTTATAAAAATAGATAAAATAATAATACTATGACAGACTTTCTTCTGTATCATCTCCCGACAAAGATATATATGGGAGAGAATATACTGGAAAAAGTAAAAGAGTGCAGGGAATATGGAAAACGCATACTCCTTGTAGCAGGTAGAAACTTTGCAATAAAAACAGGTTTGCTACAAAGAGTTGAGGGCTTGTTGCACGAAGAAAAAATTGAAACATACCGGTTCTGTGAGGTGGAACCTGAGCCCTGTGTGGAAACAGTGGAGAGAGGCACTGAGGTCTGCAGGAAAGCAGGATGCGACTGCGTTGTAGGTATTGGTGGAGGAAGTGCCATAGATACTGCAAAATCAATTGCACTGCTTGCAAAAAATAATGGGAGTTTAAGAGATTATTTTGGAGAAGAAAAATTTCCCAATGAACCGCTTCCGATAATTGCTATTCCAACAACTGCAGGAACTGGGAGTGAAGTCGCAAGATATGCTGTAATTGTGGACTGGTCAATACCCGGGAAAAAGACAATAGCATCCTGCAGAATCTTACCCAGAATCAGCATCCTTGATTCTGTGCTGACCCTGACGCTTCCCAAAAATCTTACTGTCTTTACTGCAATGGATGCCTTTTCGCACTCTATTGAAGGCTATCTCTCAACAGGTGCAAATATACTCACTGACATCTTTGCTGTTGAAAGTATGAGGCTGATAAAAGAAAACCTCCCCGAGGTAATAAAAAAGCCGCAGGATATCGGTCTGCGCAAAAACATGCTTTTTGCTTCAATGCTTGCAGGAATGGTTATAAACAAAACAGGCACAATAATTGTGCATGGAATGGCATATCCTGTTGCTCTTACATACCATCTCCAGCACGGACAGACAAACGCAATGCTCTTGAGTGCCGCAATTGATTACCTCTATCCACATTACAGAGAAAAACTTGATACACTTAAACATACACTCGGAAGTGATATAAGAAACATACTTAAGAAAATTATAAAGGGAACTGGCATTTCATTCAGACTGCGTGACTGGGGGATTAAAAAAGAAGAAATAGAAAAATTAGCTCAAATGGCTGTGGGGAGTTGCGAGAGGGCAATGAAAAGGATGAAAATAAATCTCAATATTTCAGATTTTAAAAAGATTTATGAAATGGCATTTTGAATAAATATATACTGGATAAAAAAATAGATAAAAGAAGGACCAGAATGGAGATAGAAGAAGTCAGGAAAAAGATTGAAAAACTCAGGGAAGAAATAAGATACCATGACTACAAATATTATGTTGAAGATAATCCGGTAATTTCTGATGCGCAGTATGACAAGCTTATGCGCACTCTCCAGCAGCTGGAAGAAAAATATCCTCAACTAATCACTCCTGATTCTCCAACTCAAAGAATTGGTGCAAAACCCCTGGAGAAATTTGGAGAGGTAAGGCACAGGGTTCCCATGCTGAGTCTTGCCAATGCGTTTTCTCCAGAAGAATTGCGTGCATTTGACACACGGATAAAAAGGATGTTAGGACCTTCTTTTCAACATAAAGACATTGAATATATGGCTGAATTAAAATTTGATGGCCTTGCAATATCCCTGACATACGAAAATGGATTGCTTGTAAATGGTTCAACAAGGGGGGACGGATTTACAGGAGAAGATGTTACGAATAACCTGAAAACAATCGGGTCAATACCCCTGAGGCTTTTAATAAAATCCCCTCCACCCGTTATAGAGGTGAGGGGAGAAGTCATTATGTTTACAGATGATTTCAAAAAATTAAATAAAGAAAGAGAAAAAAGAGGTGAGACGCTGTTTGCAAATCCACGCAATGCTGCTGCAGGAAGTGTGAGACAGCTGGATCCTGCAATTACAGCAGAAAGGAAACTCACTTTTTTTAGTTATGGCATAGGCTATTCAGAAGGTAAAACTTTCAGAACGCAGGATGAAGTTTTAGAGTATCTGAAAGAAGCGGGTTTCAAAATAAATCCCAATACTGCAAAATGTGCAAATATAGAGGAAGCAATTAAGTTCTGCGAGAAATGGAACAAAGAAAGAAAAAACCTTCCTTATGATATAGACGGCATAGTGCTGAAGGTAAATAGCATTGAGCAACAGCGGGTGCTTGGGGAAGTGTCTCGCAGTCCGAGGTGGGCAATTGCATATAAGTTTCAGGGAGAACAGGAAACTACAAAGATAAAAGATATAATAGTGCAGGTTGGCAGGACCGGAGCCCTTACTCCTGTTGCAATAATGGAACCTGTGGAAGTAGGCGGGGTAATAGTGGAACGTGCAACCCTGCACAATGAGGATGAAATAAGGAAAAAAGACATACGGATTGGTGATACAGTACTTGTACAGAGAGCAGGGGAGGTCATCCCTGAAGTTGTGAAGGTAATTGTAGAAAAGAGGACAGGAAAAGAAAAACCATTTGTTATGCCCAGGAAGTGTCCTGTATGTGGTTCAGATGTATATCGCCCTGAAGATGAAGCAGTTGCAAGATGCACAGGCATTGCCTGCCCGGCTCAGATAAAAGAAAGAATAAAACATTTTGCATCCAGAAATGCCATGAATATTGAAGGAATAGGAGATGCGCACATTGAAGAGTGGGTGGACGCGGGACTTATAAAAGATCCTGCTGACCTGTATTTCTTAAAAAAGGAAGACCTGTTAAAATTTGAAAGGATGGGTGAGAAGCTTGCATCTAATATCCTGGAGGCAATAGAACGCAGTAAAAATACGACCCTTCCAAGGTTAATCTACGCAATGGGAATCCGGCATGTAGGAGAACATATCGCGGAACTCCTTGCAGGTCATTACGATCTGAACAGTTTAAGGAAAGCGAGAAAGGAAGAACTCCAGAATATTCATGAAATAGGACCTGAAATTGCTGAAAGTATAGAAATATTTTTCAGGCAGAAAGAAACAGATGAGTTTCTGAAGAAACTGGAAAGAGCAAAACTGAATATTGCACAGGTAAAACCTGTTTCAGATAAGCTTGCAGGGAAACAGTTTGTTTTAACAGGAACGCTATCGGGTTTCACAAGGGATGAGGCCTCAAACCTCATTAAGCAGATGGGTGGAAGGGTAACTTCCTCAGTAAGCAAGAATACGGATTATGTGGTTGTGGGTACGGATCCCGGCTCAAAATATGATAAGGCAAAAAAACTGGGAATAAAAATTCTGAACGAAGAAGAATTTAAAAAATTGATAGGGAAATAATAAAATGTGCGGGATAATAGGATATATTGGCGATAGGGATGCTATACCCATCTTGATTGATGGCTTGAAGAGACTGGAATACAGAGGATATGACTCAGCAGGCATAGCCACAATTAATAATGGAAGAATTGAAATAAGGCGCACGAGTGGCAAGATTTCAACACTGGAAGAAATACTCCAGAAAAAGCCCATACAGGGAAATACAGGATTGGGACATACCAGATGGGCAACCCACGGCAAGCCTTCGGAAGAAAATGCACACCCGCATACTGACTGCACCGGAAAAATAGTTCTTGTGCACAATGGAATAATAGAAAACTATCTGGAATTAAAAGAGAAATTGAAAAAGAAGGGGCACAGGTTCAGGTCCGAAACAGACACTGAAATAATTGTGCATCTGATTGAAGAATACTATTACAGGGATACTGACACAAAAACCAGTTTGGAAAATGCCGTTAAAAAAGCACTCCGGGAAGTTGAGGGTTCGTATGCCTTAGGAATTATCTCCGCAGGTGAACCTGACAAACTCATCGCTGCAAGAAATGGAAGCCCGTTGATAATCGGAATAAACGGGGGAGAATATTTTATTGCTTCAGATGTACCTGCGATTCTTGCGCACACCAGCAGGGTAATTTATTTAAACGATAAAGAACTTGCAGTTATTACACGGGATGGCGTGAAAGTCCTGAATCCTGAAGGTAAAGAGGCTGGAAAGGATGAGATTTCAAAAAGAATAAATAAAGTTTCCTGGAATGCAGATATGGCTGAAAAGGAAGGTTTCCCCCATTTTATGTTAAAGGAAATTTATGAACAGCCCAGGGCGATAGAGGATACAATGAGAGGCAGGATTTCTCCTGATGAAGCAAACGTTTATCTTGAAGAAATGAATGTCTCCGTAGATAAACTCAGAAACCTCAAGCGCATCATAATCACCGGATGTGGAACATCCTGGCACGCTGGACTTATAGGAGAATACATAATTGAAGACCTCGTGCGTATTCCAGTGGAAGTGGAAAATGCAGCTGAATTCAGATACAGAAATCCTGTAATAGAGAAAGATACCATTGTTATAGCCATAAGTCAGTCAGGAGAAACTGCTGACACACTTGGAGCGATAAGAGAAGTGCATGCAAAAGGAAGAAAGGTAATCTCCATCTGCAATGTGGTTGGTAGTTCAATAGCCAGAGAATCCGATGCGGTTATTTACACACATGCTGGACCGGAAATAGGGGTGGCATCCACAAAAGCCTTTACCACCCAATTAACAATTCTATATCTGCTGGCGATATATCTGGGAAGGATAAGAAAAACTATAAGCCCGGCGCAGGCACGTCAGTTAATCGCAGATTTAAGAAAAATTCCGGAAACAGTAAGGTTTATGTTAAAAGAAGGAAATAAAATCCAAAAACTTGCAGCAAGGTTCTATGAGAAACCAAATTTTCTTTATCTGGGAAGAGGGGAAGGATACCCTGTTGCACTTGAAGGGGCTCTCAAGTTAAAAGAGGTTTCCTATATCCATGCAGAGGGCTATCCTGCAGCAGAGATGAAGCATGGTCCCATTGCACTCATAGATAAAAATATGCCCGTAGTAGTACTTGCTTTAAAAGGTCGCAGATATGAGAAAATTATTTCCAATATTGAGGAGATAAAGGCAAGGGGTGGAATTGTCATAGCACTGTCAACAGAAGGGGACAGGGAAATAAAAAAGAAAGTGGATGAAGTGCTTTATGTGCCCCCAGCAAATATCTGGCTTTCACCAATTGTTGCAGTAATTCCACTTCAATTACTCGCTTATTACATAGCGGTAAAAAAGGGATACAATCCTGATCAGCCCAGGCATCTGGCAAAAAGCGTCACTGTAGAATAAATAGGGATGCAAAAATAAACCTGTCCCTATTTGAAAGAAAGGAGGAGAGGAATGAGAGTAATTATTGTGGAGAGTTATGAGGAGATGAGTAAAAGGGCGGCTGGAATAGTTAAAGAGAGGTTGTTGAAGAAACCCAACCTTGTGCTTGGCTTGGCAACAGGAAGCACACCTCTCGGGTTGTACAAAGAACTTATAAGGATGCACAGGGAAGAAGGTCTTGACTTTTCTAAGGTTGTGACCTTTAACCTGGATGAGTATCTTGGATTGAAACCGGAACATGAACAGAGTTATCATTATTTTATGTTCCAGAATTTGTTCAACCATATCAATATCAATCCAAAGAATGTGCATATCCCGTCAGGGACAACGCCAGTGAATGAAATAGAAAAATACTGTCAATGGTATGAGAAAGAGATTGTGAAATTTGGAGGAATTGATCTGCAGATACTGGGTATAGGAAGGGATGGACACATCGGCTTTAATGAACCTGGTTCTTCACTGGGTTCCAGGACAAGACTGAAAACACTCGCTGAGGAGACAATTCAGGACAATGCCCGCTTCTTTAAAAGTATGGATGAAGTACCCAGATATGCCATTACTATGGGTGTGGGAACAGTGATGGATGCAAAGGAGTGCATCCTGCTTGCAAGTGGCAGTAATAAGGCAGAGTGTCTTGCTAAGGCAGTTGAAGGACCTGTGACCAGCCAGATTACTGCTTCAGTACTACAGATGCATCCCAGGGTAACTGTTATTGCTGATAAAGAAGCTGCCTCTCAATTGAAAAGACAGGCATATTATAACTTTGTGGAAGAGGCGACTAAAAAATTAAAATAGTTCAAGGAAGGGGACAGGAAAAAGTAGCCTGTCCCCTTTAAAATAAAGGGGGAAGAAGATGAAAGTTAATTTTGAAGAATTATTAGAAAAATCAGAATTTCTTGAAAGAATTTCTTATAAAGAGAAAAAAAGATATAGAAGTCTTACACCAAAGGAGATAAAAAATCTGGAAAAAAATGGAAATTTTTCTTCTGACTGGAAAAAAATAAAAGTCTGCAAAAATTTCAAAAGTAGCTGCATAAGAAATTCCTGTTTTTTAGGAGAGGTTTTCCTCGGTTCTTTTGACGGGGATACAGATGTTTTACCAGAATTTCAGCATCCAGCCGGGATATATAACTCTACTCTTAAAGATGCAGAAATTGAGGATAATGTCCTGATAAAGAATGTGAGTTTTCTATCTGGCTATATTGTGCGAAGATCCGCAGTTTTAATGAATCTGGGAACAGTAATCCATAATCAAAACTCAACTTTTGGCAATGGACATTCTCTTCTACTGGCAATTGAAACAGGGGGGCGAGAGGTGAAGACATTCGCAGAAATAGACCTGAAACTTGCGGTTCTGATTGCCACAAAGAGAGAATTATTAAAAGATTATGAAAATTTTATCAATAAATATTTAGAAAAAATTAATAAAGAGAAGGGAGTAATTGACCAGAACGCACTCTTATTGAACACTCCTGCAATTGAGAACTCTTATATTGGAGTCGGAGCGAAAGTTGAGAGTGCTTCTGGAATTATAAATTCCACAATTTTAAGCAATACAGAAGAAAAAACAGAAATTTCTTATGGCGCATTTGTTAAGAATTCAATTGTTCAATGGGGATGCGAAATTACCACGGGAGGAATCTGCGTAAATTCAGTATTATGCGAGCATTCACATTGCGAAAGGCATGGAAAGGTCACAGAAAGTTTGATAGGTCCAAATTCAGGTGTAGCTGAGGGAGAAGTTACTTCCTGTCTGCTGGGTCCTTTTGTTGGCTTTCATCATCAAGCCCTCCTGATTGCTGCCTACTGGCCTGAGGGAAAAGGAAATGTAGGTTACGGAGCAAATGTTGGAAGCAACCATACTTCAAAGGCACCAGACCAAGAAATCTGGTGTGGCGAAGGCACTTTCTTTGGTTTGGGTGTGAATATTAAATTTCCTGCAGATTTTTCTCAATCTCCTTATTCAATAATTTCTACTGGCGTAACCACTTTACCTCAAAAGGTCAGTTTTCCTTTTTCATTAATCAATACTCCTGCATTAAGTTTACCAGGTGTTTCTCCTGCTTTTAATGAGATTATTCCTGGCTGGGTTCTATCTGATAATATCTATACAATCAAGAGAAATGAAGGAAAATATAAAAAGAGAAACAGAGCAAAAAGGACTCAATTTGATTTTGAGGTTTTCAGGCCAGAAATTGTTGATTTAATGATTGAGGCGAGAGAAAGGCTTCTGCAGGTAAAAGAAATAAAGGATTTTTATCTGGAAAAAGATATACCCGGAATTGGAAAAAATTATCTCCTTGAAGAGAATAGAAAAAAAGGAATAGAATCTTACTCTTTTTATATAAAATACTATGCTGCCTGTGGTTTGTTTAAAAAAGTAAAAGAAATTCTCCAGCAGGAAGAAAAGGAAAAATTAAAAGAAATTCTGGATCTTCCATCAGAAGGCAGATGGGAACATGAAAGAAAGATTCTAAAAAAGGAATTTCAAGGCAAGGGTATAAAAGAAATTCTGGAATCCCTTAAAGAAATGGAGGAAAAAATTGCTACGGATACTCAAATTTCCAAAGAAAAAGATGATAAAAGGGGTTCAAAAATAATTCCCGATTACAATTCAATTCATACCCTGGCAGAAAATGATTCATTTGTTAAGGAAACATGGGAAAGGTTTTCCGGGATTAAAAAGGAAATTGAAAATATAATTAGCATTTTAGAATTTTGAGGAGGGAAAGTGGCAAAGTGTGAGATATGTGGTAAGAGTTCTATAACAGGGCTTCAGGTAAGCCATTCCCATCGTGGTACAAAACGGAGATGGAAACCAAACCTTCACAGGACAAAGATAATAATAAATGGACGGGTTAAAACTGTGAATCTCTGTACAAAGTGCCTGCGCTCAGATAAAGTCCGTAAAGCCTGAAAAATTATATGACAAAAGATTATCACAATCATTTAAAAAGTGCCTGTCCCGGAATCCATGGAGAAATTTGGAAATTATGAAATAATGGGTAAGATTGGAAGCGGTGGTATGGCAGATGTGTTCAAGGCAATACAGACTGACCTGAAGAGAATAGTAGCGATAAAGAAAATCAAGCCACACCTTGCAGAAGACCAGAATTTTATAAGAATGTTCAGAGATGAAGCAGTCATAGCAGCGAATCTCAACCATCCCAGCATAGTAACTGTTTATGAGATGGGCAGACTGGATCGCTATTATTACATCTCCATGGAATATGTGGAAGGAAAAACACTGGCACAGATTATTGAAAAAGCAGCGAAATTAGAAAGTCAGGTACCTGTGGAATATTCCTTATTTATTCTGACGAAAGTTGCAGGTGCTCTCCAGTTTGCTCATGAGAAAAATATTATACACAGAGATGTAAGCCCATCCAATATCCTCATCTCCCGGGAAGGAAGGGTGAAACTTGCTGACTTTGGAATAGCCAGGGCCTGCCACCTTGCATCTTCCCGCACAGTTGCAGGTATCCTGAAGGGAAAACTTTCATACCTCTCTCCTGAACAGGCAAGGGGAGAAGGTATTGACCACAGGTCTGATATCTTTGCGATGGGAACAGTTATGTTTGAATTGATAACAGGAAAGAAGTTGTTTGCGGGAGAAACCGAATTTGAAATCCTTGAAAAAGTGAGAAATTTTAAAGTGGAATCTGCACTTTCTTCTCTTGCAGGCATTCCGCAGGAATTGTCAGACATAATGAGAAAAAGTCTGAAGGAGAAAGAACAGAGATACCAGAATGTCAGCGCTATACTTTTAGATTTAGAGGAAGCAATAAAGAATCTGGGGCTTTTCTGTTCAGAGAAAAATATTGCAGAGTATCTCAGGAATTTATTCTTTGAAAAAGAGAAAGCGGATGTAGAATCCACCCACCAAATACCTGTGGATACCAGGATAGTTTCTCTAAAATTTGAAAGGCGCTTTTCCTGGAAAAAGGCTTCAATGCTCATACTGACCTCAGGAGCCATCCTTTTATTATTTTTCCTTTTTATCTTCAGGACACCGCCACAGTCTATACATAGCTCTGCCACTAACAGGCCTACAGGGGAAATTGCTCCAGTAACATCCAGAACAGAACAACCAGAGCCGAAAAATTTCGGGCATCCTCAGGAAAAGAAAAAGGTAGAAAGACCAGAATCTGAACCACAGTTCCCTTCAGTGGCCTGCGAAAAAGAAAAAGCAGGGATTATCTATGTGAATGTCAATCCCCAGGATGCTTCAACATATCTGGATGGCATACCAGAGGGAGAAGGAAATAAGGTGATTAAAAATGTTTCCCCGGGCAGGCATACAATAAAAATTGTCCATCCGGATTACGAGGAAGAGTTTCGCGTGATTGAAATAACGCAGGAGGAAACAATCTTCAGGGTACTTTACAGAAATGGCGAGATTCAGATTCAGGAATAACAGGAGGCAAAATGCCCATATATGAGTTCAGATGTAATGATTGCGGCTATAAGTTTGAAACCCTTGTTATGAAGAAAGACCAGAAGGTTAACTGTGAAAAATGCGGGAGTGAAAATTTAAGTAGATTGCTGTCCTCTTTTGCTGTGCTGGGAAACGAAAAATCAAGTGGAAGTGCCGAATCAAACTCCAGGTGCAGCTCCTGTTCTACCCGCAAATGTGCAACCTGCAATTTATGAAAGGAGAATAAAAAATGAAAAAAATAGTGTTTATAATCCTGTTAGCAATTGCGCTGACAGATATATTTATTGATGGAAACACTCAGGAAACAAAATCGTTTGTGTCACAGGATTATAATGAAATCTTAAAAAGGGGAATGGACCTGTTCAATAAGGCTTATTATGAAGAAGCAAAAATACAATTTCGTATGGTTATAGAATCCGGTGATGCACCTGACGAAGACAGGATAAAGGCTCATTATTACACAATGAAAATCCACCGCGCCTTTGGTGAAGAAGATAAGGTAAAAGAAGAAATAATGGAGATTCTGAAGCTGAGTCCGAATTACAGACTCTCCCCGAAAGAACCCCCTTCTCTGAAAAAGTTATTTGAAGAAATCAGGGAGGCTTTTCTAAAAGAGAAGGTGCAGAAGGAACCCTCTGAAATTGTGCTGCAATTGCGCCAGGACATGGCAGTTCTGGAACAGAAATTGACAAATACAATCTCTAACCAGGAAATTTTAAATGCCAGGTCAGAAGAACAGGAAAAAGAGCTAAAAAAATTAAAATTCACTTTTGCCTCAGCATCCATTACTCTCCTTCTTCTTTTAATAACAAGTGCTGGCTTTAGATAAATATATTTAAAATGAAAACTATGATAAGTGATAAAGAAAAAGGTCAGGCAATGATAGAATATGTATTGGCAACTATGTTTATAGGGCTTTCAGTTCTGGGAACACATTTCCTTTTCAGGTATGCACTTGAAAGATATTATTTAAAGATAATAGAAATACTTTCATCCTTTACCCCTTAGGAGAAATATAAGTGAAAAGTTGCCTGTGCAATTTTCTCTCTGAGTCCAGCAGAGGGCAGGGAAAATTTTATGAACCGAATTCAGTAAAAATAATTCTGGCCGCAGGTGGAACAGGAGGACATCTATATCCTGCTATTGCAATAGTCAGGGAACTTCTCAAGAATCCGCGGGCAAGGCTTTTGTTTGTGGGAACAAAGGAGGGAATAGAGGAGAGGGTGCTCAGGACTGAAAATCTTATTCCCGCTGGAAAAGACTCTGCAGACAATTTTGAATTCAGGAGCATTTCTGTTAAAAAATTTGTCAGGAGAAATATTGCAGAATATCCATCTTTCATTCTGAGTGCACTTGCTGCCTGTGTGCAATCGTTTTTTCTTATAATGAAGTTCAAGCCTGATGTGGCAGTTGGGGTTGGTGGATATGTCAGTGGACCTGTCATTCTTGTAAGTGCCCTGTGTGGAGTGCCCACCTTAATTCATGAACAGAACACCATTGCAGGGCTTACTAATAGAATACTTGCCCTTTTTGTTCAGAAGATATGCATTACCTTTGAAACTTCCAGGAAATTTTTTCCTGCACATAAAATTGAATTTACTGGCAACCCCGTCAGGAAAGAAGTTCTTTCAGTTTGCAGAGTATCGTCAGCAAAGAAACTGGGACTGGATCCGGATAAGAAAACAATTCTTGTATTTGGTGGAAGCAGGGGTGCAAGAAAACTCAATCTTGTTATGGTATCTGCCCTTAAACTTCTAAATGGCACAAACCTTCAGATTGTCCATATCTCGGGCAGGGAAGACTACGAAACAATAAGGTCCTTAACTCATAACCAGCAGCTTGAAACCCTGAACTATTTTTTGTATCCCTATCTTGACAATATGTGGGATGCCCTCGCAGCAGCAGACCTCGTGGTATCCAGAGCAGGGGCAACCAGCATTGCCGAAATAACAGCTCGTGGCCTTCCTTCAATTCTGATTCCCTATCCCTATGCCTCTGATAAACACCAGGAGATGAATGCATCTGTACTGAAAGAGAAAGGGGCAGCCAGGATAATACCGGATAGAGAATTAACAGCAGAAAAAATGGCAGACGAGATACTATCTCTTATTAATGATACTCCTGCACTTGAACTGATGGCTTCTGCAAGCAGGTTCATCAGTAAACCGGAAGCAACTGAAAAAATAGTAAGTATAATCTATCAGCTTGCAAGAAAGAGATGATAGAAAACTTAAAGTTCAGACCTTTGATTTACACAACAGTTTTGAGCCTGTTTTTCAATATCCTGATACTTCTGTTTTCTGGTTTTTCTCCGGGTTGCTGCCAGGATACCTTATCTCTTTTATTAAACGAAGCCAGCAGAGAAGAAAACCTGGATGCTGCTATGGAGAAATACAGGGAAATTATTGCCAGGTATCCTGACTCTACCTGTGCCATAGAAGCACAGATTGCAGTTGCTGAGCTGGAATATTTGAGCGGGAATTCAGAGCTGGCACACTCAGAATATGAATCCTTTGTCAGCAAATTTCCCAGGCATAAACAGAGTTCCCTTGCCTGGTACAGAATGGGAGTCTGTTCCATGGAGATGGGTGAATATGACCGTGCGATTGATGAATTCAGAAGGTCTATTTCAGCCAATCCCTGGGCTGAACATATAATCCTTTCAAAAATCGGAATAGCAGATGCATATCTTGCCAGATGTGATTATAGCAGGGCATTGCGAGAATACAGATGGATTTTTCCGGGTTATTTAGAACCTTATGTCCTTTATAAAATCTGTATCTGTTATAAAAAACTTGGCAATGAAAGATATTTTAGTTCTGTACTGGACCAGTTGAAAAAGAAATATCCTTTAAGCAGGGAAGCAAAGATTGCTGCCACTTATGAAAAAACAAAAAGGGCAGAAGAGCAGGTCACCATTGAAACCGCATCAGTATCTTCAAGTGATAGCAAACCTTTCCCTGCTGATGAAAAAGAGCTGGTGAAGGCATCTGCAAAGCAGTGCTGGACAATACAGGTTGGTTCTTTCATAAAGGAAGCAAATGCATACAACCTGGCGATTCTGCTGAAGAAAAAGGGATATAGCCCGCGTATCCAGAAGGTGAATATAGGAAACGGCATTTTTTACAGGGTGTATGTGGGAAGCTATGACACAGAAGCAAGGGCAAAGGAAAAGGCTAAAAAAATTCTTGCTGAAGAAGGCCTTCCTGCACACATAGTGAAAGAATAAAAATATCTTGTTTCTACGGGAGAAAAAAAATGGCAACCAAATTGCATCTCGGAATCAATCTTGCCTTCGCAAGAAAAAGATGGCCCCAGCCAAGGGAATGGCTGTGGGTGGTAAACAAGCTGGGCATAAAATATGTGGAATTCTGCTCTGATTTACTTGATCCTGTTTTTATCTCTGAACCAACCCGTTCAGAGGTCGCCAGAAAAATTAAAAAGGAAACAGGGGAAGATGGAGTAATAATATATGACTATTATACCGGACTAATTCCCCACTGTCTCAATCTTCTTGCAGATGCAAGGCCTGGCGTAAGAAGGGACGGGGAGCGCTGGGTAGAGGAAGCAATAAAGGTCGCAGGGATGCTCGGTGCAACTGCACTCGGTGGACATTTTGACCACATTCCTTACAGGAATCTTTTGAGGCCCAGGGAAAAGGATTTCCTGATTAGGTGCACACTCAAATCCTTTAGACATCTGTCTGAGCTGTGCAGGGAGGCGGGTTTAAAATTTATGATGCTGGAGCAGATGTATGCCCCATCTGAAAAGCCTTACACCCTGAAGGAAACAGAAGAATACTATAAGATACTGAACGAAAATTCAGCAGTTCCTGTTTATATCACAATTGATGTGGGACATTGCTGCTGTATGAACTATCCCCACTCTAAAGAGGACCTTGACCCTTATGAATGGCTCAGAAGATTTGCACACATCTCTCCTGTAATACATCTCCAGCAGACCAACGGGAGAGAAAGTCAGCACTGGCCCTTCACCACAATCTACAACCAGATTGGCATAATCAGACCGCAGAAGGTGATAGAAGCTATAGAAGCCTCAGGGTCAAAGGAAAATTATCTGATGCTGGAGATTTTTCATCCCCTTTCAGCAAATGAAAAACAGATAGTAAATGACCTTATAGAAAGTGTGCAGCACTGGAGGAAATATGTCACGGATTAATAAGAAACTCCGGGAGAACCTTACGGGCTTTGGATTTCTTGCACCGAATGCTCTGGGTTTTATGATATTTGGATTCCTGCCGATATTTGCTTCCCTGTTACTGAGCTTCACTGAATGGGAGCTTCTTACCCCTATAAAATGGGTGGGGTTGAGGAATTTTATTCAGATATTAGGTTTTCATAAGGAGGCAGGAAGGATTGTTCCAAATGACCCTTATTTCTGGAAATATCTTTACAATACATTTTATTTTATGTTAGGGATTCCGCTTGGGATGGCAGTCTCCCTTATACTGGCACTCTTGATGAATCAAAAATTAAAGGGGATACTCGTATTCAGAACCATATATTTTATGCCTGTTGTTTCCTCAATGGTTGCCTGCGCGCTCCTGTGGAGATGGATATATCATCCAGAGGTGGGATTGCTAAATATGTTTCTTTTACTCTTTCACATCCATGGACCTGACTGGCTTGGCAGCACAACCTGGGCAAAACCAGCGCTCATAGCAATGGGGATATGGAAAGGAGCAGGATATAATATGCTTCTTTACCTTGCAGCCCTGCAGGGAATACCTGAGGAGCTCTATGAAGCTGCAAGGGTAGATGGTGCAAATAGAATACAGCAGTTCTGGCATATAACCTGGCCCCTTCTGGGACCCACAAATTTCTTCATAATAATTATGGGTGTAATAGGCGGGTTTCAGTCTTTTGATGTGCAGTATATTATGACAGGTGGTGGACCTGCAAACAGTACAAAGACAATTGTGTTTTATATATACGAAAAGGCGTTTTCAATGTTCCAGATGGGCTATGCAGCAGCACTTGCATGGATACTGGCAGCAATGATATTTGTATTTACCCTTCTGCAATGGAAAATGATGGGAAAGAAGGTGCACTATGTATAAGGCAAAAACATTCTCACTCGCGCAATCAAAAAGACGCAGGTTTATTATGGAAAGCATCAGGAAGGCAGTGTTATACATCCTGCTTACTGCTGTAGGCATATTTATGCTGGTTCCTTTTATGTGGATGGTCACAACATCCCTGAAAGATGCAGGTTCTGTATTTGTATTTTCCTGGATTCCAAAACAATTTGAGTGGCGCAACTATATCACTGCATGGAGGGGTGGTCCGACAGGAGTTTCTTTTACAAGATTCTTTTTAAATAGTATTTTCGTAAGTGTTTTTGTAACCTTTGGACAGATATTTACCTGTTCCCTGGCTGCATTCGCTTTTGCAAGATTGAAATTCTGGGGAAGGGACAAAATTTTTCTTGCCTACCTCAGCACAATGATGATACCCGGAGCAGTCACAATGATACCTGTCTACAGTCTCTTTTCCAGGATTGGCTGGGTTAACACATATAAAGCCCTGATAATCCCGGGGATGTTTGGCAGTGCATTCGGAACATTTCTTCTCAGACAATTCTTCCTTACAATTCCCAAAGATATTGAGGATGCTGCAAGAATAGATGGATGTTCCACAATGGGGATTTACTGGCGCATCATACTACCCCTTTCAAAACCTGCTCTTGCAACACTCACAACTTTTGTATTTATGGGGGTCTGGAACGATTTTATGTGGCCCCTGATAATTATAACCTCAATGGAGAAAAAAACACTTCCTGTAGCACTGGCTGCTTTTCAGGGTGTTTATTCAACTGACTGGCATCTGCTTATGGCAGCATCCACTATCGTACTTATTCCTGTGCTGCTGGTATATCTTTTCAACCAGCGTTTCTTTGTGCGCGGTATCGTCCTTACAGGCTTAAAACAGTAACAGAAGGGGACAGACTATTTTTCTATGAGATAGAATTTATGAGGAAACACTATGCAGGTAATTAAAATTATGATGTTTGCCCTTGTTTTTATTGCAGGATATACAGTTTCACCCTGTATTGAGAAATTTTCAAAGAGGTTTTTAAACATCTTTCAATTTTCATTGCCAGGTCTTCAACAGAAAATTGCAAATCTTCTAAAACTTTTTAAAAAACATTCAAAATTTGAAGAACAGCTACCAGTTGCACTGGACTTCATCTCAGGTGCTTTGAAGTCAGGTTCAAGCCTTCTCCAGGGTATGGATATTGCTGTTAGAGAGCTGCCCAGGCCCATCTCAGAAAAGCTTGAACTGGTGCTGAAAGAAATAAAAATGGGTATTCCCCTGCAGGATGCCCTGGAAAACCTTGCCCGCAGGCTCAAGAATCCTGATCTGGACCTTGCAGTGACAGCAATATCTGTTTCCCAGGAAACAGGTGGAAGCCTCTCGGAAGCCCTGGAAAAGATTTCTTCAGTAATCAGGGAAAGAAATAAAATCCTGGGGAAGGCAAAGGCCCTTGTGAGCCAGGGAAAGATGCAGGCAGCGATAGTAGGGATTCTTCCTGTTCTCCTCTGTGCCATAATACTTGTTATTGACCCTGCATTTATTACACCAATGTTCAGAAATCCTCTGGGGTGGGCAATGCTGGGCATAGCAGCAGGGATGGAAATACTGGGTATAATATTCATAAGAAGAATTACAAAAATTGAGGTTTGAATATGCTTTTATTAATCTATGTCCTTTTGTTTGCAGCCTCTTTTTTCCTGTGCCTGGAATTGATTCCTGAGATAAGAAGAAAAGAAAAGGGTAAGGGTTTGATATCCTGGCTTATCAGTAAAGTGGCATCCTTCAACCGTAGGTTAAAAATAGACAGTTTCAGAAAAAGCACTCAGGAAAAATTGAGTTATGCAGGCTATTCTATAAACGCGGATTCTTTTCTGGCAGTAAAGGAACTTGTATCTCTATTCCTCTTTTTGCTTTTAATCGCAGGAACAGGCAAAATTGACACAATGGCTATCCTGCTCTCTATAACAGGTTTTTTTCTACCTGATATCTGGCTGAAGGAAAAAATCGCTCAAAAAAGAAAAAAGATAATAAGGGAACTGCCATATTTTATGGACATCCTTGCACTCTGTGTGGAGGCAGGGCTTGATTTTGGTGCAGCAATAAACCGCATACTGCAGAAATCCAGGCCCTCTGTGCTGAAGGAAGAAATCAACCTGATGTTAAAGGAAATAAGGGTGGGAAGAAGCAGGGAAGAAGCCCTGCATAACCTGGCAAGAAGATTGAATATCCCTGAGGTTTCAGCCTTCTGTTCAAGCCTGATTCAGTCTGACAGAATGGGAATGAGCCTGGGTCAGACCCTGAGGGTTCAATCCGAACAGATAAGAACTTCAAATTTCTTAAGAGCTGAAAAGTCTGCCCACGAGGCTCCTGTAAAATTGCTTTTTCCACTGATAGTTTTTATTTTTCCAGTAATCTTTATTGTACTTTTAGGCCCGGTACTGCTGCAGATGCTGGGAATCTGAATAAAATAAAAAAGGACCATAAATGGCAAGGATAACAGTTTTAAAGGGTGAGGCTGAAGGCAGTATAATAGAAATTTCGGAAAAGGACTTTAAAATTGGAAGGGACCCCTCTAATGACCTCATAATCAAGGAGCCTTTTGTTTCCAGAAGGCATGCCACAATCAGGTATAAACGCGGAAAATACCTTATTATTGATTCAAGCATTAATGGAACCAGAATAAAAGATAGACCTGTAAAGAAGAAGTATCTGGAGGATGGAGATGAAATAGAAATTGGAGGCACTGTTTTAAAATTTGAACTTGCTCTGCAGGAAAAGACCCCTGAAGCAAAAGAAGTTATGAATGAATCTAAAAATCGCCTGCTAAAAACAGGAACCTTAGCAGCAGGGATTTCACTGATTGCAATACTTGTCATTTCAATTTTTTATTTCATTTCTACCCCTTCAAAACCCGGAATATTTTCTTCCCAGCCAGGAACAGGAGAAAAACTTCCGCTTCAGGAAAAATACCTTTCAGACCCCGTGTACCATTTCAAAATGGGAAACAGGCTCTACAGAGAAAAAAGAATCAAGGAACAAAACCTTTATCTATCCATCCTGTACTGGAAAAGGGGGCTTGAACTTCTCAGGAACACAGATTCAGAAACATACATTCAGATTGAAAAGTTTGTTGATAGAATTTCAAAGGAGCTGGAAGGAGAACTGAAAACAGAGATGTTTGGAGCTTATCAGGCATATCACCTGGGAAATATAAAAGAATGCAGGATGCACCTTGAAAAAATACTCAGAATGATGCCAGATGTAAACAATCCCTTCCATAAATCAGCACTTGAAAAACTCAAGGCATTAAAGTAGGCACCGGACTGCTATGAAATATGGAGTTATTGCAGACATTCACGGGAATCTGGAAGCACTCAACATATGTCTCTCGTATTTAAAGGAGATTGTTTCTGCCTACATCTGTGCCGGGGATATTGTGGGATATGGCCCATATCCTAATGAGTGCGTGGAAGTTGTGCGCAGACTCTCTAATTTTGAGGGAACAATTGTGATATCCGGAAACCATGACCTGGCTGCAGTGGGACTGAAGGAAATAACCTGGTTCAATGAAGATGCAAAAAAGGCAATCCTGTGGACAGAAAAGGTTTTAAGTCCTGAGAATAAAGAATATATAATGAGTTTGAGCCCGAGAATTGACACACCGGATTTCACTGTTGTACACGGAAGTCCACGGCAGCCTGTGGATGAATATTTAATTGGCGAATCTGCAATGAAGGAAAACCTCTCCCATTTTGATACCAGAATCTGCTTTGTAGGCCATTCACATATTCCTCTGCTGTATGACAGAACCCTCCATCTACTGTTAGACAATGAAAAGATAAAACTCAAGAATAAACACAGGGTGATAGTTAATTTCGGCTCGGTGGGTCAGCCACGGGATAGAAATCCCCGGTGTTCCTTTGGAATCTATGACGATAAAACAGGGGAGATTATGGTAAAAAGACTTCCCTATGATATATCCAGGACCCAGGAGGCTATGTGGAAAGCAGGACTGCCACAGTTCCTGATTGAAAGATTGTCTTTCGGTATTTAATCTTATGAAAGGAGAGAACTAAAAGAGGAGGAAAAATGGTAAAGATGAAGATAGAAGGGGTGGTACTGGATTTGAAATCCAACCTGCCTATCATTGTGATGAAAGATGAAAAGCAGAGAATCCTGCCAATCTCAGTTGGAATATTTGAGGCACAGGCAATTGCATTTGCCCTGGAAGGTGTGCGCATTCCCAGGCCCCTGACACACGACCTTATGAAAAACATCATAGAGAAACTTAATGCAAAACTTGTGAAGGTTGAAATTACTGAATTAAAAGGCAATACCTACTTTGCAAGGCTAACCCTGAAGCCAAGGGACCAGGAAGAGATAAAAATAGATTCCAGGCCCAGTGATGCCATAGCCATAGCGCTGCGCCTCCAGGCTCCGATTTATGCGGCGGAGGAATTACTCATTTCAAGGGAGGTTGTTTCCACTCCCATAGATGAAAATGAAGTGAAGAAATTCAAGGAGATGCTGGAGAAACTGACACCGGAGGAAATCTGGAAACATCTGAAAGGTAAAATGTAAGATGAAAAATATAATTATATTTGCGCTTGTATTTTTAACATTTATGTTTCTTTCCTGTTGCTCTTCTAAGTCCCAGGAAATCCGCAAACCTGCGGTAGCAGGCACTTTCTATCCTTCAGAAAAATCTTCCCTGGAGGAGATGGTAAGCACATTTCTGAAAAATGTACCACAGCATAAATTCCCGCAGCAAAGCCGGCTCATAGGATTAATTGTTCCGCATGCAGGATATGTATATTCAGGGCAGGTGGCAGCATACTCTTATAAACTACTCGGGGATTATCTCCGGAGGGGATCTGGCTCCGATAAACCTGCGAGTGAACCTGCAAGGTGCCTGACCCTGATAATTATTGGTCCCAGCCACTATGTTTCCTTTGACGGAATTTCAATTTATCCAGAAGGAGCCTGGGAAACACCACTGGGAAAAGTGGAAATTGACAATAAAGTTGCCTTATCCCTTATGGAAAAAAGCCGCAGGATTCATCCATACCCACTTGCACATCTAAGGGAGCATTCTCTTGAGGTGCAGATTCCATTTTTACAGATGGTCCTGAAAGACTTCAAAATTGTGCCACTGATAATTGGAAATCCATCCATTGAAAACTGCCAGGCACTTGCGGATGCTATATTCAGCACAGGACTCTCTTTGCGGCTGGGAAAGGACGTGCTCATAATAGCTTCTTCAGATATGTCGCATTACCATTCTTACGCAAAAGCCTGCCTGATGGACGGGCTGTGTCTGAAGGATATTGAATCTCTTGATACTGAAAAACTCCTTCAGGATATGGGCAAGGGATTGTGCGAGCTCTGCGGTGCCGGAGCTGTATTTACACTTATTAATGTGGCAAAAAGACTGAATGCAAAAGCAGAAGTCTTAAAATACGCCAATTCAGGCGATGTTACAGGAGAAAAAGACAGGGTTGTAGGCTATGGCGCTGTTGCTTTTTACATTCAGAATACAGATGCTTTACCTGCCGGGCAACCCTATTTATCCTCTGAAGGAATGCAGGAGGGTAAATCAGTAAGTGAGCAGGTGCAGGAAAAATCAAATGTGAAAGGAGTCCAGATGTTAAATGAGAAACAAAAGAAAAGGTTATTGGAAATAGCCAGAAAGACACTTGAAGAATACATAAGAAATGGAACTGTTCCTGAATTTAAAGAGACCGACCCGGTGCTTGCTGAAAAGGGAGCAGCGTTTGTCACACTTACAAAGAGCGGAAATTTACGCGGGTGTATAGGATACATTCAGCCAGTTCTTCCACTTTACGAAACAGTGGTAAAAATGGCTATTGAATCCTCAACAGGAGACCCCAGATTTCCAAAAGTCCGACCTGAAGAATTAAAAGATATTCGCATTGAAATATCAGTACTTAGTCCAATTGAGTTAATAAATGATGTGAACAAAATTGAGGTGGGAAAACACGGACTTATAATTCGCAAGGGCTTTTATCAGGGATTGCTGCTTCCCCAGGTTGCAACTTCACATCACTGGGATAAATGGGAATTTCTGGACCAGACCTGCATAAAAGCAGGATTGCCACCAGGCTCCTGGAAAGACAAAGATACCGAGATTTATGTCTTCAGTGCTCAGGTGTTCGGAGAAGAATAAAAATAACTTTTGCCAACTTTTTTCTTGACAAATCTTAAATTTATGCTATAATATTAATTGAAAATTGGATACCCTTATGAAAAGGCAAATCCTGAGAAATCGGGATTGCGCAAAACTTCTGGTTCTAAGGCTGATAAAGCTATGAACGCCAGGTTGCTGAGGGACTTAATAATCTGTAATATCATTAACCCATTTGTCTCCGGGCCTTCTGCCGCAAAGGCAGGACGTTCATAGCCCGGGATAAATGGGTTTTTTAATCAGACCTTTGAACACTTTTAGTGTTCAATTGACCACTTTAATATCTTAAATTAATTTAGAAAAGAGGTGGAGTATGAATGGAAATGAAGTCCTGGAGAAATTATTTACTTCAAGGGCAAGGGTAAAACTGCTCAGTGTGCTGCTATTGCATCCTGAGCGTTCTTATTATATGAGGGAACTCGCAAAAGTAACAGAAGAAACCTTCAGCAATGTCCGCAGGGAATTAAAGAACCTTGAGGAACTGGAAATCATCCAGAGTCAGCAAAACGCCAATGCCAGATATTATCACATAAATAAGTCTCACTACCTTTACCCTGACCTGAAAGGAATAATTCAGAAAAGTAAAGAGAAAAGTACCGACACAAAGTAAAAATTATAGATGAAAAATGAACCCGTCCCAATTTTTTTACCTTCAAATACAGGAGAAGTAAAAATTTATTCAACGGGTGGAAAAGGCATAATTTATGAAGGGGATAACATAATAATTACATTTAAGCCGGCAGGACCGGGGGATGTCACTATAAAATTTATATTTTAAACGGACTGCTTGTTGCACAGCAGACCCAGAAGACAAATGGCCCTGATGATGCTGTAAATAATTCCATAACAATGAGAAGTGAGAATTCTGAGGGCGGAAAACTGGCTTCAGGAACCTATCTTGTGTATGTGGAAGGTCCAGGGATTAAAGCAACTAAAAAATTTGTGGTTTTAAGATGAAAATGGATAATAAACTCTTTCCTGGTATTTCTGCTTTACTGCTTTCAATTTTCTTCCTATTTTCCATTCCTGCTTATGCGGACAGGTCAATAAAAACAGTGGAATACTTTATAGACCAGGCAACCACTGATAGAACAGCAGGCGTTACTTATACCTCTCCACAATTTTATATCTATCTCCCTGAATCAGGAATTCAGGTGCGTGCTGCATGGATTGAGGTTTCATGGGATGGTGGAAATTTTCAGGTTCTTTCTGCTGCAATTGGAGTAAATGGTGCAAATACCCAGACATTTGGACAACTTAATAATACAACTTCAGGAGAAAACATTGACAATTGCTTGCGATACAATGCAATGGCTGCATTTTCAGGACTGGGCACAGGAAATAATGGTCCTTATGAGGTGGGTGTAAATATAGGAAATACCACTCGCACAAACGAAAGTGTGAAGTTGTATCTTACTTATGAATACGATGATACCTCTCCTGTGCAATTGAAAACAGTTCGGTTCTTTGTTGGCTCCAGGAATACAACACTGGGTGCAGCCAGTGAGACTTTTTCTCATATTCCTTATATTCCAGAAGTAAATGTAAATATAAGAAGCCTGTGGTATGAAATAAGGGGCCATTACTATAATGCAACTGCAGCTAATCACCTTACTGCTACCATAACCTTGAATGGTGGAAGTTCACAGACTCCAAAATTGCAGGATAATACAAATGCAACACCAAGCGAATTCCTGTATCTTTACAAACCTGCAACAAATCCCAATACAGGTGTAAACAATGACCTTTCCTTTACCCCTGCCTATGGCACAGTATACTGCCTGAATGCAGAACTTGTGATAACCTACACTTTTGACTACACTGCAAGCAATACATTTATAAATACTGTGCGCAGATTTATGGGTCAGACAGATATACTCACTGCAGCTGCTGAGCCAACAAAGTGGTATCCTATAACCGTTTATTTTCCTGAAACTCCTTATTCTCCTACAGTAAGGTCATTATACTCAGTTTTCAGAACAACACATACAGCCAGTATAAATCTCAATATTGGAACAGGAACTGCTGGTTCTACCCTTGCGTTTGCTGTAAATGGCACAAATGTAAATGAAGGAAAAACAATTTTATATAACCTTTCTCCCTGGTTTAGTTCACTTGTGGATGGTTCAAATGTAAATGTAGGTGCTTACTGGAGCGCTGCAGGAGGGGGGAGCAGGTGTGTTGAACTTGTGTGTACTTATGAATATCCAAAATTTGCAACCCGGCTTCAGAAAACTGTTTATTATGGTGGAGGTTCAGGTGAGACTATGCAGGATAATGCTGTTGATTCAGGAGTAAAGGCATTTACTTCTAATGTATATATCCCGGAGACAGCCAGAGATACAATTGTCTGTGCTGTGGCATATGCAAAATCTTTAATCAGTGCAGCAGCAGATAGCAGGTTCAGGATAAATGTAGGTGGCGCAGGTGAGGATTATATCAGTCTTGATAATGAAGAAGTTCCGCTTGTGGAGAGGATAAAGGATGTCAGTGTTCAGATCACAGGTCCTGGAGCATATACTGTAAATGTAAACTTGCAGACTACAGGAGATGTAAACCAGTACCACCTTTCAAGTGCGGTGACTTATGTAACTTATCAAGTGGCGACCGCGGATGAGACGAGGTCATTCATAAAAGTGGCTCAAACAAGAGTGCCAGCAAATGGGATTTCTAAATGCACTGTAACAGTTTTTGTGAAGGACAACTATTCAAGGGCAATTGCAAATAAAAAAGTGACAATCTATACTGTAAGGGGAACGGGGCAGACAACAATAGACAGCGGACCTGTGGGAACAAGTGATGCGAACGGAATGTGCACCTTTATAATCTCTTCCACTATCACCGGGCAGGATGAAATTTATGCGTCCGTAGATGGAAAGACAATCAGAAGGGGAGTATATAGCGGACTTGTTCTGAGCATTCCGATGGAGGAAAACGGGGGGCTTACTACCTATGACCAGTCAGGATATAATAACAATGGTTCGGTGAATGGTAGCCCTGCCTGGGATGCAGGATACTGGGGAAGCAGGGACATAAATTTTGATGGAACAGATGACTATGTGCAGGTGAATGCAAATTCAAGTCTTGATTCAGCAAGTTTCAGTATAATGTTCTGGCTTAAACCAGACCAGCTGCGCATTCAGGGTCTTCTTGACAAACAGAATTTTGGAACTTCCTGGCGTTTCTTTATGGATGATGCTTCAGGACATATTGAGTGGGATTATGCAGACGGCGCTCCTGGCAGCGACCTTATTACGACTTCTATGGCAAGTGTTGGAAACTGGTCTCATATTGCAGCAACTTTTGATTATGCTAATAACAGAACTGCAAGATTATATTTTAACGGAGTACAGGAAAGAATGAGTACGGGGGGTGTGTGGGGAAATACTATTTCCACTCCTGTAGTGATTGCTCCTGTTGCGGATAATAGATTTGATGGCTTGATTGACGAAGTAAAGATTTACAACCGGGCGCTATTGCCTGAAGAAATATATGCGGAATATACCGGGAAATGTTATGTCCTGTTCTCGGGGCCCAGCGAGACCTTCTCAACATTGCTTGCAAATCCAGGTGTTGTCAGTATTGCAGGTCCTGAATCCAGCACCGTTACAGCAACAATAAGAGATGACTGGGGTTATGTGCTTTCAGGAAGAAATGTTACGCTTGCAACCGCAAGGGGAACAGGGCAAACTAATATTTCAAGCCCGAACCCGAAAACCACAAATGCAACAGGAGAGTGCACCTGGACTATTTCTTCAACAAATACAGGATATGATACGATAACAGCAGTGAGCGATGGTAACAATATTACAAATCTATTCTTTGACAATTTTGACTTTCCAGTATACCAGTCCGGCTCTTATTTCTATACCCGGGCAAATACATGGACAATTCACCAGGGCACATGGACATTTGAAAACGGGTATCTTAAAGGAAGAAATGCAGGCGATAATGGCTATATGGCATGGGGTGCTTCTGCAGGAAATATAAACTGGCGGGATTATTTTGTAAGTTTAAAAATGAGACCCGTATCTACCGGTGGTGACTGGCGGGATAGCTTCCGGATAGGATTCAGACATATTGACCAGGACAATGGCTATACCTTAGAATTCCTTAAACCAGGGACAACCTGGAATGGAAAGTCAACCTGGATACATAAAAAAGTAGATGGGGTCTATACCATGTACGACGCCCCCGGTCCTTACCCTGACTCATCTGCTGGCAGTACATTCAATGTTCAATACAACCAGTGGTATAATGTGCTTATCCGGGTTATGATAAACCGCATAACAGTCTGGGTGGATGGGGTACAGTATATAGACTGGTATGATAATAATTTTCTGAATAAACCATGGATTTCGAATGGAAAGATTATGCTTGCCCCACACGATTACACTGGAGATGGACTGCACAATACTGAGGCACATTTTGACGATGTGAAAGTCTATCCCTGCCTTGTGAGGTTCCGCACCACTGCAACGAAATTTGTATTTGTTACGCCTCCACGCACAATAACTGCTAACAATCCAACTGATTATATCACGGTGCAGGCACAGGATGCAAACGGAAACTTAGACATAGACTACAACAATACTGTTGTACTCACTTCAACAGGAAGCGGGAGTTTCTCGCTGAGTGCTACACCCTGGGCAAATACAACTACTGTCTATATGAACGCTGGTTCAGTCACATTCTATTACAAGAATTCAGCTATTGGCAATCAGACCATTACTGCATCAAGGGTGGATGCAGGAATGAGCTCGGGGACCCAGACAGTAGTGATACAGCTTGCGACCTGCTATCCTGATTCTTCATACCTGCGCATTACTCCTTTCAATGTAAAGGCGAGCGGTGATGAATCCTTCTGCGTTGTTGTAACTGTAAGGGATACTTATGGCTATCCCGCGCCAAATAGAAGCGTTTATGTCTCATCCACGAGGGGCAACTCTGACAGGTTCAGCGTACCAAGAGTGAAAACTACTGATGCAAACGGGCAGTGCACATTTACCATTTCTTCATTGTATATTGGAGAGGATACATTTATTGCGCTTTGCGATGGAGGAACTATTACATACTGTCATTTCTATGATACATTCCCTGAAGCAGGAACACCACAGAATATGACTGTTTTAAATGGCTCCTGGACAGTAACAGGGAACCAGCTGTATGGTATTTCATATGGAGGCTTGATTTCTCCAGGGAAAGGCTTAGAGTGGAAGAATATAACCTTCAGTGCAGATGCAATGCATCCGACTCAAATAGGTCAGTTTGGAATGTATCTTAAATACATAGACGGAAACAACTATTACTGGCTGATTGCTCAGAATGATCATAACTATGTTTTGTATAGAATCCAGCCTGGAAGTCAGGTCCCAATTGGTACTAATAATATGGCAGTCCCGTTTACTCCTGGAACCTGGTATAATATAAAGGTTGAAATCACAGGAATGACTTTCAGATGCTATTTGAATAATGTATTGCAATTTACTGCAAATGACGATGCCTATTATGATACATTCTCTACAGGAGGCAGACACTATCTCTGGTCAGCCGGAACATATTATGACAATGTGAGTCTGGTGCCAATGAAATACACTGTGAACTTTGTTGCAAATCCAACAAAATTCGTAATAATAAGCCGTCCGTTCACGACCACTGCAGGAAATCCTTCAATTCCGATTACAGTACAAGCGCAGGACAATAACGGAAATGTTGCTGTCACTTTCAACGACACTGTTCTTTTGCTTACAACTTCTCCAACCGGAAAGTTCTCAATAGATGTCAGCCCCTGGTCTGATACCACTATTATCTACCTTCAGAACGGGGAGCGCACCTTTTATTATAAGGATACAACAACTGGAAATCCAACAATAAAGGTCTCAAGGGCTGATTTAGGGCTTGATACAGCAACCCAGCAGGAAACAATCGCTGGTGTTTCTTGCTGCGAGAGTGTTTCATATCTTGTGGTAAGCTCTGGAAAGATTCCTGCCAATGGAACTACTGCGGGAACAATTACTGTTACGGTGCTGGATACTTTCAGTTATCCTATTTCTGGAATTATGGTGACCATATCTTCTTTCAGAGGACCTACCTTTGACACAATAACATATGTGAGCCCGCGCACAACCGATGCAAACGGACAGGTCACAGCCACAATCAGGTCTTCTTACGCAGGGGATGATACAATAACTGCGGATGTTACAGGAAGAGGAGGAAATTTAGTTCCAAACTGGTCTTTTGAGGCAGGAGCTGGAACAGATGCCAGTGACTGGAATGAAGCAGGAGAGCACTCCCGAACCTCTGACAGAAAATACTCAGGTCAGTGGTCTTTGAAAGCAAGCTATTCTGCAGGTGGACCAATGGCAAGCATTACTGCAAGTCCAATACCTGTGATACCTGGAAGCATATACAGGTTTTCCGCAAGGTTCTATGATACGAAAAGTGCTGGCAACGCATATGTAGATTTAAACGATATCTCAAATGACATACATCTTTACAGCACCACCGGAAAGAATGCCTGGGAATATAAAGAGGCATACTGGACAAATCCGGGTTATAACGAAGTTTATGTAAGGTTTGTAACAGACTCAGGATGGAACGGGACAGTGTGGTGTGACGATGTGAGGCTGGAAAGGGTGCCGCACATAAAAGAAAATATGCTGGCAAATGCTTCTTTTGAAAGAGCAGGAACCACAATTTATGACGCTTTAAGCTGGAATGAGGGTGCAGACCACTCCAGGAGATTTGACAGATATTACTACGGAAATTACTCCATCCGTTCAACCTTCACAGGAGGAGGAACTGCCTCAAACTGTGGCTGGTTCAATATAGAGATGAGGTCCTGTTATGCTTATGGCGGAAAGATATATAATTCCCTGTCTGCAGGAAATGCATATTTTGACTTAGGAGATGCTTCTAACGAAATAGAACTGAGCTCCACACAGGGAAACAATGCCTGGGAACATCTCCAGACTACCGGTACCTGGTTCAGCGATACCTACACTAACAGAATATTCAGATTTGTGACTGACGGTTATCCCTGTGCCGGCACTGCCTGGTGTGATGATGTATTCTTCCGCAGGGTTCCTACAATTAACTTCACCGCAAGCCCGGTTTATCTCGTGTTCACTTCCAGCCCCCAGACAATACCAACTGGTTCTGCTTCAGGTCCAATAACAGGGGAAGCAAGGGATGCCTATGGAAATAAAGATTCAGCATTCTATGAGACAGTGAGTTTATGGAGCAGTTCTTCTACAGGAAGGTTCTCTTTGAGTCCCACTGACTGGGTGAATACAATTACATTTGTCAGCTTCTCAGCAGGGGTGGGAACTTTTTATTATAAGGACATCACTGCAGGAGTGCACACGCTCACATTAGCCCGCGCAGGATGCATTTCAGGAACCCAGACAATTACTGTTATGTCAATGCCACCTGCAGATACTCTTTCTTACATAAGAATCAGACCCACACAATTAAGGGCTGACGGCGTGTCTGCCTGCACCGTGACGATTTATTTAAATGACGCAAACGGCTACCCGATGCAGGGAAAACAGGCGACTATTGTCTCATCAAGAGGGGCTGCAGACATTATTACCCAGCCGTCTGCTTTAAGCGATGGAAACGGTATGTGCACAGGCACAATCAGGTCAAACACTATGGGACAGGACACCGTGACCGCTGTGTGCGACGGTGTAACGATTACAGTAAACCTTCTTTCAAATCCTTCTTTTGAATACGGGGCTCAATCCTGGGAACTTTCCGCACACCACAGCATAGACAGCTCACAGGCACACTGGGGAAATAAATCCCTGAAGTTCACAAACTTTGTGGACCCCTATATAATGGAACATACGGGTCAGACTGTTTCTGTTTCCTCAAACGCAGTTTATAAGGTTACTTTCTGGATGAAAAAGAATTTAAACTGGGGCAGTGCATGCTGCGACTGGTTTGAATATGACATTGAGATGAATCCGCTCATAGACGGCGGTGGAGGCAGTGTTGCTAATGACAATGTATGGCATACAGACAATTTCACAGTCACAACCCAGCCAATGACGAAGTATTTAAGAGTGAGGTTTGTAACTGACGGCAATGCCAATGGCGAAGTCTGGTTTGACGATGCAAAACTTGAAAGGATTCCATCCATAGTCTGGGTTGGAAATGCAAGCAAGTTCAAATTTACTTCCCCGCCATTTACAATCACGCAGAACAATCCATCAAATGCAATAACAGTAGAGGCGCAGGATGCCAATGGATACCTGGATGAGGCATACAATGAAACAGTTATAATTTCTTCTTCCTCTACAAATGGAAGATTTTCGCTGGATAAAAGTTCCTGGTCAGCAACAAACACAACCACCCTGTACCTCACAAATGGAACAGTGGTTTTCTATTATAAAGATAGCACACTCGGTTCTCCTGTCATTACTGCGTCCAGGGGAGCTTTTCAGCCGGATTCCCAGACAGAAAGAATAGTTGCTCCTTCACCAAACAGTATTTCTTCTTATCTGTTGACAGACACATACACTGCAAAGGCAGATGGCTCTGAATCCATTACTGTCTGGACCTGGGTAATGGATACATATGGCTATCCTGTAAGCGGGCAGACAGTGTATCTCTCAACCACGAGGGGAGGGGATACTCCAAGTGCTTCACAGGTTTCAGATGCAGATGGCAAATGCACTTTCACACTTTCTTCTGATTTTGGTGGTGGAGCATATCTCTTTGGAAAAGCAGGAAACTGCACCTTCACCCATAACATTTTCTATCAGAACCCGTCTTTTGAAAAGGGAATGTCCTGGTGGACTGGCGAAGGCGCGGGAGTCTGGGATGGAACTTATGGAAGGACAGGAAATGCTTCATTCAGGGTCACAAGTTATGCTGGAAGTAATGGAGGGGTAAACAGTGCAGGACATTCAGTTTATCCTTTAAATACCTACAGGTTCAGTGCCTGGATTAGAAATAATGGAGGCCCTGGTTGTTCTGCATATCTGTACTGGTCAGAATGGAATGCTGAAGGAGGTGGGGTGGGTGATGGTCCTACCTCTCCAAGTGCTCCATACAACGACACCTGGACATTCATTTCTGCTACAGGAACTGTCTCTTCAGCAACGGTAAACCTCTGGCTTTTTGCAAAGGCAGATAATGTAAATGGAAGCGTGTGGTTTGATGATTTTCGCCTTGAAAAAATTCCGAATGTGAACTTTACTGCTGCAAGGCTTAAGATTGTTTCTGCTCCTTTTGTAGCCACAGTGAACAATCCTTCTCCAACACAGGTGGTGGTGCAGGGATGGGGATTGAGGGGGACTGATTCAGACCCTCTATTTGCAGGAGACATAAATCTCACAAGTTCTTCAGGCGTGGGAAGCTTCTCTCAGAGCAATACCATCTGGACACCCACATCAAGCGTGCCTGCATCAGGAGGCATTGCAAGGTTCTATTATAAAGACGGAGTTACGGGCTTCCCCTGGATTACTGTTTCGCGCGCAGGACTTTTGCCTGACACCCAGAGAGAGACAATTGTGGACCCTTCTGCAGCAAACACCTGGTCATATATTACTTCCACAAAATTCTGGGCACCTGCAACAGGGACTGATTCAATAACAATAGTAGCAGTGGTATGCGACACCTTTGGCTACCCGATGTCAGGGGCAAAAATAACCATTTCTGCAGCAAGGGGAAATTCGGACGCAATAAGCGCTATGCCCCAGATAACTGATGCAAATGGACAGGCAACATTTACTATTTCATCTAAGTGGGCTGGCCAGGATACAATCACTGCTGATTCAGGAACAATTCTTTTCTCAAATCTCTTCTACCAGAACTTCAATTATATGGCAGAAGGAAGTGATGGCTCTCCGCAGTGGACCCCTGTGAGCGGAACCTGGCGGGTAGAAAATGGAGAATATGCTCAGGCAAGCTCTACAGGTGAAAATCGTTCATATGCAGGAAACAATCAGTGGATTAATTATATTTTTGAAGCAAGAATGAAAACAGATAACCCGGGGTCCAATTCCTGGAATACTGCAAGATTGCTATTCCGGTATGACACAAACAATGACAATTACTTTTTCATATTGCTCCACAATACCATTAACAGATTGGAGCTGGGATGTTCTTATAATGGAGGATGGTATTCAAACCTCGCTATAAATGACGGCGGCTGGAGTCCACTGAACTGGCACAGCTTCAAAGTTGTGGTCACAGGAACATATCCTGTAAATATAAAGGTTTTTGTGGACGGAGCTTCAACCCCTGCAATTGATTACACAGGATATTTCAGGATGCCAAATGGAAGAATTGGACTTCACACTTCCTTTTCCAGAGGAAGGTTTGATGATATAAGGGTTTATCCTGCACTTATAAACTTCACGGGCACCAAGGTCCTGTTTACTTCTTCCCCGAAAACTATCCAGGCAGGGGTTGCATCAGATACTTATTCAGCAGTTGTGCGCGGAAGCATGGGTCTGGATACAGATATAATTTTCTGCGATACAATTACATTGAAATCTTCTTCAGCCTGGGGCAGATTTTCTTATGATGGAGTGCACTGGTCCAGCACAAACGACACCTTCATTTCATTCTACAATGGAACTGGAACCTTCTATTACAGAGATACTGTTATGGGAACACATACCCTTACCCTGTCCCGCGACGGGTTCACAGGAGATACCCAATTAGTTGTGATAACCCCCGGCCCTGTTGGAGAAACCACTTCTTATCTGCGTGTAAACACTTCTACAATTCCTGCTAATGGCTCAACAAAATGCACGGCTACTGTATTTGTAAGAGACCTTTATGGCAATAACCTCTCAGGAAAATCAGTGCAGTTAGTTTCAAGCAGGGGAGGGCTGGACATTATAGGACCTGTGAATCCAGCAACAACTGATACAAATGGAATGTGCACATTCACTGTTTCTTCAGGATATCTCGGTGAGGACACACTCACTGCAACAGTAGACGGAAAAACAGTAAGTGAAAATATCCTTAACAATCCTTCTTTTGAAACAGGCACTACCTGGCCTGACAGCTGGACAAGGAACCAGGCTGACTCAAATTATTTATGGGATTCCACAATCTCCCATTCGGGACAGAAGAGCGCAAAAGTCCACAACACCCAGGCAACAACCACCTGGACAAACTGGGAGATGATTGTGGATGTGGCTCCAAATTCTATATACAATTTCTCCGGATGGCTAAAGACTGGATTTATTGCAAGCGGTGCATATGCTGCATTCTTCATACACCATCTGGACGCAGGTATGACAATTATTTCCCAGGACTGGACAACCCAAGTTAGCTCAAGCGACCAGGACTGGACACAATATTTCCTCTCTACACAGACAGAATCCAGTTGTGTAAAGTTCAGGATTGGATGTTCTGTGTATCAGGCCGGAAGCGCTGGTTCAAATGCCTGGTTTGATGCTCTAAGACTGAGAAGGGTGCCAACTGTGAATTTCAGGGGTGGTGTATTTGTGTTTGCAAGTGGTCCTTCAAGCATAACGCAGAACAATCCTTCAACAGCACTTACAATTGAACTGAGGGATGCTGGAGGTGGAAACAGGGATACACTTGACAATGAAACTGTAAATCTCGCGGTTTCGGGCGCAGGAGCAACTCTGTCCCGGGATAGAGTTAATTGGTCAAGCACAAGCACAGTCCTTCTTGAAAGCGGAAGGGGAGCAATCTACCTCAGGAGTTCAAACCTCGGCAATTATGTTATCACAGCAAGTCGCACAGGCTCTGCTATAATTCCAGGAACCTGGACAATACAGGTTGTTTCTCCTACACAATATGACAGCGCATCCTACATTTCCTTCACTCCTTATCTTATTCCTGCAAATAACAGTTCTTTATGCACTGCAGTTGTCACAATTAATGATACATTTGGGTTCCCTCTCTCAGGAAGGACAGTGAGATTTAATACGAGCAAGGGCTCTCAGGACAACACTTCTCCTGCAACAACTCAAATTACTCAAGCAAATGGACAGTGCACCTGGACAATAAGAAGTGCTTATGCAGGACAGGATACCCTTACTGCGGACTGCAGTTTCACAATAACCATGGGAGTGAACAAATACGGTGCAGTGGGAATTTACCATTTTGACACTGATGCGAGAGATGTCTCCGGCTACGGAAACAATGGAACGCTTTACAATGGTGCAAAGTTTGTTCCTGCAAAGTATTGCTCTGGAATAGAATTTGATGGAGTGAATGACTATGTCTCGGTACCGACTTCTGCAAGTTTAAACTGCACTTCAGCAGTCACTGTTGAACTGTGGTTTAAACCCCTGTCAGTCAACACAGATGCTGGTCTTGTTTTTGCAGGCCCTGGCAGTTATGATTATGGAATATGGATACAGGTAGGAACAATAGTGGGTGGTATCTGGGATTCTGCGCAACGCACTGTGTGGTCAGGAATATCACCGAATACAAACCAGTGGTATCATGTAGCAATGACCTATGATTATACAGGAGATAAAGTAGTAAGATTATATGTAAATGGAGTGGAGGCTGGCTCTGTTCAGGCATCCGGACAGATTACCACAGGTCATTCTGCAGTTGACATAGGAGGCAGGTCTCCAAACTCCTGGTATTTCAATGGTGTAATTGATGAAGTGAGGATTTATAACCGTGCATTGAGTGCCCAGGAAATCCTGGAAAGCTACAGGAAAAGTGCTGTTGTATATTTCACTGCTTTGAAGTTAGTTATTGTCACCCCGCCCAGAACAGTTGACCAGGGCATGCCCTCTGATTCAATAGGTGCAGAAGCGCAGGGACAGTCAGGCGGAAAGGATGTAAGCTTCAATGAAACAGTTACACTTCTGAGCTCTTCTCCTACAGGCAGGTTCTCAGTTAATCCAGTCACCTGGTCTGATACCACAAATATATATTTCTCTGCAGGGTATGGAGTATTCTATTATAAGGATACGACATTCGGAACATTCACAATAACTATTATGAGATCCGGGCTTGTTTCAGGAACCCAGACAATAGTTGTTAATCCTGTTCCTGCAGAAACCACTTCCTATCTGCGCGCAAATACCTCAACAATTATTGCAAATGGCACAGCAAGGTGCACAGTGACAGTCTTTATAAGGGACGTGTATGGCAACAACATTTCCAGCAGGGTTGTTACATTCATTACAAGCAGGGGCACAACTTACGATTCGGTTAGCGCAAATACCCAGACAACTGACGCAAACGGAATGTGCACATTCACTGTGTGGTCCAGATATCTTGGCGAGGATACATTTACTGCAGTCTGTTGTGGAAGGACAATAACTGAAAATATTCTTAACAACCCTTCATTTGAAAATGGGGCAAATCCTCCAACAAACTGGGTATTTGCCAATAACAGTCCTTCCCCTTCAGGATGGGCAACTGCATATGATTCTGTATATGACGGAGCAAAGTCTATAAAACACTATTGTGAGTCTGCACAGGACAACTATGCAGAATGTCAGTGGCCTGATTCTCCTTTTGGAAGCATATGGCCCATAACAGGAAATACAAAATTCTATGCATCCCAGTATCAGAGGTCAGATGGAAATGGAAATCCGCGCATAAGAATTATCTGGTGGCAGGATAATACAGTTCTTGGTGAGTACAGTTCTGCTGGATACACAGGCACAACCTGGCAAATTCAGGACCAGATTTTCACTTCTCCGTCCT
>Ga0272448_1000197_pt1 | contig 92758 bp, 86 predicted proteins | sample YNPCB0191_FD_202220 | JGI IMG/M metagenome (GOLD analysis project Ga0272448, IMG submission 202220) | Hot spring sediment microbial communities from Yellowstone National Park, WY, United States - YNP-CB-019-1 | ecosystem: Environmental > Aquatic > Thermal springs > Hot (42-90C) > Sediment... | reverse complement strand
GATGGGTTAAAGCATATCGATATCATGATACATATCCTTGCCCGTGAAATCCTGATTTTATATGACATCCAAATTGCATATACACTCATCGTTGTAATGAGTGCAATATGTATCTGAACTTATGCACGTTTTTCTTTACTTTTACCATACTGTTTCTCTATACTCTCTATGAAAAAATAGAATATGAAAGTGATGATTTTTGGAACTTTTGATCTTCTGCACGAAGGGCATCAGTTTTTCATTCGGGAAGCAAAAAAGCTGGGGGGTCAGCTGATCATTGTTTTGGCGCGTGATCAAACCGTACAAAAACTGAAAGGACATGCCCCAGAAGAACCAGAAACAACACGCTATCAGAAGGTGTCTTCCCTTCATCTAGCCGATAAAGTTGTATTAGGTGACCTTCAGGATCATTTCAAAATCGTTCAAGAAGAACGTCCCGATATTATTTTCTTAGGATACGACCAAATCCATTTTGTTGATACATTACATCAAAACCTCCAACAGTATGGGTTGTCCAACACAAAAATTCTTCGGGCGCCAGCCTATAAACCTCACCTATACAAGACTTCCTTACTTCGAAAACAGAGGAAAAAAGGGGAAGTGTAAAATATTGCATTTGTTTCTTTTTTTCGGTAGCATAACAACAGTCTTTTATTTCCTACTTCCCCCTCTATGGACATCCTTCTGCTTATTGTAGCCATTTTGGTTATTGTGGTTTTGGCAGTGATTGGCATATACAACAACCTCATTAAACTGAAGAATGAAGTAGATAGTTCTTGGAGTGACATTGATACACAACTGAAAAGACGTTTTGATTTAATTCCCAACATTGTTGAATCGGTCAAGGGCTATGCGAAACATGAAAAAGAAGTATTTGAACAAGTGACTACTGCTCGTAGCCAAGCGATGCAAGCCACAGGACCACAACAAATGGCACAAGCTGAAAATATGTTGCAAGGAGCCCTAAAATCCCTCTTTGCGGTGGCAGAAGCGTATCCCGACCTGAAGGCTAATCAAAATTTTCTAGAACTTCAAAACACCCTGACCCAAACGGAAGATGAGATTAATAAAGCTCGCCGGTATTATAATGCAGTTGTACGCGACTTTAATACCAAACTCCAGGTATTCCCTAATAATATTATCGCAGGAATGTTTAACTTTCAAGAGAGAGAATTTTTTGAACTCGATAGTCCCGAAGAACGTAAAAATGTGAAGGTATCCTTTGATACGGAGAAAAAAGCATAAAGCAAAGCCTTCATCTATAATGTAATAAAAGAGGTGGAATATGCCTCTTTTATTTTGAAAATTGCCCGTCATCCCTTATACTACCCACTGATATTTCTCACCCTATGCTGTATGAAAAAACATTCTCTTCTTCTGATAGGAATGGTAAGCATACTCTGTATGCCAGCCACGGAAGCAGTAGCTAAAGCGTTTATTGATCCGCCAGCAAAAAAATATACATCGGAAGTCCCAGCTATCCCTTCCTCTTATCCGGATGCGTATTCTTCTGAAACGAACATTGTCCCTCCTCCTTCCCCATCAGGAGAAGAGATTAAAAGTTTTACATCCGATATAACCCTGAATAAAGACAGCTCCTATGTTGTGCAGGAAACCATTGTCTATGATTTTGGAACACATGAGCATCATGGGATTTATCGCGACATTCCCTATCAGTACAAAAGACCGGAAGGGAATTTTAATGTCCGTATATCCATACAAAACGTACAAGATGAAAATGGGACCCTATATCCTTATACCCTATCACATGAAGGAGAAAATCTGCGGGTGAAAATAGGAGATCCGAAGAAGACCATCACAGGGATTCATACCTACCGTATCACCTATTCTGTCTTGCGGGGAATTCTGTATTTCAAAGATCATGATGAACTCTACTGGAATGTAACCGGAAATGAATGGACTGTTCCAATGCAAGTGGTAAAAAGTATTGTACATCTACCTGCTGGAGCAGTTTCCGACACTTTGCAAACGGCTTGTTTTACAGGAGCATATGGATCAACAGAAAAAAACTGTGTTTTCAAAACAGACACATCTCTTGCAACCTTTACAACCACTCGCCCACTCGGTTCGGGGGAAGGATTAACGATTGTTCTGGGATTGCCAAAAGGGATTTTTAGAGAACCAACATGGTGGCAACAAAGCCTTTGGTTTGTGCAAGACAACTGGGTTGTATTTGTTCCATTTATTGTATTCTTTATTCTGCTCTATCGCTGGTTTCAGTACGGACGAGATCCTGAAACAGGAAAACATATTGCCCCCATGTATGATGCTCCAAAAGGAATGACGCCGGCTGAAGTTGGTGTATTGGTGGATGAAAGAGCAGATCCCACCGATCTATCCGGAACTTTGATACAACTAGCTATCAAGGGATATATCAAGATTAAAGAGGTAGAAACAAAAGTGCTCTTTTTGAGTTCTAAAGACTATGAATTTATCAAACTCAAAGAACCGGATGAGATGTTGCAACAGCATGAACGAACCCTTCTGAATGGCATTTTTGATGATGGAGATACAAAAATGCTCTCGGATCTCAAAAACAAGTTTTATAAAACATGGGAAAAAATGCAAAAAGAGCTGTATGCTCTTGTCACTCAAAAAGGGTATTTCCCCGCAAATCCGGAAAAGGTCCGTTCGGGCTATTATGGTATAGGAATGACCTTTATCATTTTAGGGATTATGGTGGGGGCATTTTTGGAATCCTACACAATCATTATTTCTCTGGTTATTTGTGGCATCCTGATCCTTATTTTTTCCTCTTTTATGCCCCGAAAGACAGTAAAAGGCGTGGAAACGTATATAGAAATTCTTGGGTTCAAACTGTACTTAAGTCGTGCTGAGAAAAAACAGATTGATTTTTTTAATGCCCCTGAGAAAAAACCTGAAGTTTTTGAAAAATTTCTACCCTATGCCATCGTATTAGGTGTTGAAACAGCATGGGCAAAAGAATTTGAGGATATGTACAAAAATCCCCCCAACTGGTACGAAGCCCGTGATATACATACGTTTAATTCCCTTTTGTTCATCAATACCCTCAATTCCTTTACAACCACAGCCGCATCCACTATGGCATCCTCCCCTTCAAGTGCAGGATCAGGAGGAAGTGGATTTAGCACAGGAGGATCGGGAGGAGGATTTGGTGGTGGCGGAGGAGGAAGCTGGTAACCATCCTGTTGTTCAATCCTATCATGCAAAACAGAGGGGATGCGAAAAACATGCCCATGGTTTATGGTGAGGCACATTTCTCGTGGAAGAAACATCATGATGTTCACATCTGTTTTTGAAAAAACCGAAATAAAAAACATTTCGGGATCATTGATTATGTGACACATGAAGTTGTGAAAAGGTGAGACTCATCGTGTTTAAACCGCTCCCTCTTCTCCTATGAACTATAGTAACATCTGCGCAGAATTCAATCCCATCCCAAAGAAGCGATTTGGTATTTGCGAAGATGTACAAGTAGACATCGAAAAGCATGCATCCATTGTGGTTGTGTTGGATCATTGATCATTCATAGCACAACGCATAACTATGAGCTTCACTTGTCCATGAATTTGTTATCATCATAAAACAATGAATCATTCCCAAGGAAAATATGGCGATGGTGAGGAGAACCACTCCAACACGATGGCACAGATCTTCTGTAATATCACATGCATGATTTTGTACCATATTATCATGGCATATAAAAAATACAGTCTATGGCCCCTGACTCCATATATTTTTCATTATGAGCATAAAGATACTTTTCATCTTTTCTCCACCTTCTTGTTCCGACTTTTTCATCCAACCTATGGCGCAATATAACCTTTCTGAAGAAAGTTATCATCATGTTTTATTTTTTGCTTTTGGAGATATTTTGTGTTATACTGATACGATAACATCTTAGGTATGCCAAACGTCTTTATTGCCAATGTCAAAAAACAGAGTGGAAAAGAGATCCCTGCCAATATGCAGAAACGTCTGAATGTTCCTCTGACATCTGTACTCCCCAAAGAACAAAAAGAATATTATCAAATGATCGTAGATCTGGTAACCCAACAAAAGATCAATCTGTATACGATACGAAGTATCATCCGTCCGCAATTATATGCATCGCTAGCACAGCAGGCGCAGGGAAAGGTAGATTTGGCCGCAAGTAATATTTTACATCTTCTCAGGCATCTTGCTGATCTGGCAGCACAAGGGTATCATGAAACACTTCAAATGAAACACTTGGTCGAACATATCTGGCAGATCAAAGAAAATATAGAACAACAATATGGAGATGTCTTTATTATCTAACCCTCTCGTACGATGTATAACATGGATAGTGGAATTCCCGGATATCGCAGGATAAAACCGGTAACAAAACAGGATATAGAACGGTTGAAAAAAGGTGGAAAAAAGGCAGATCTCATTCAACAACAACGGGAAGAAGAACATAATATGAAAGAGGTCCCGGCAGCGGAAAAAATGCTCGAAGAAGAGTTAAAAAATCTTGATCATCCTACATAATTTTATTCCTTACTATTTCACTGGTATGTCTTTACAACATAACAACGAAAATGGTATCAAACCAACTCGCCGAGAAAAGAGCATGAACCATCTTTTCACAAGATTACAACAACATCCGGCAACAAAAGATGTTGCAAAGTGGACACTCATGGTAGGACTTGCGGGCTTGACTGTACTGGGGGCAAAAGGTATCAAAAAAATATCTTCTTCCATACAAGATACACGAACAAAGGTGGCAAGCATTCTCAAAGAAAAAAATCACGAAGAAGCCTTTCGTCGTTTTTGCTATGACCAAAAAAATCCCGCTCTCCGTGTTCTTCTCGAGCAACATGATCAGTATCAACAATGGACACAACGTTTCGTTCCGGAAGCCGTCTATATACTTTCCCGTGCTGGTATTATGCTTGATAAAAACCTGGAAGAAATTCCTCCTCAAGATAGCATTGATCGTATAATTTCGTATATCAGCCAAGAACCCGTTTCTCAACAAGATATACAAGAAGCATGGGCAACGATTGCTGAATGGAAAAAAGTAAAAAGTGAACTGGAAACATCCGAGCAACAATTTAAAATGTTACAAGCGTTTTTTACAGCTGGAAAAGTGAATGAGATACAAAAGATGCTAGAGGATCCAACAGAACCAACAACATCTTCTGCTCCCATACAACAGAGGTCCATCCCGTCTCGCCACAAACATCGCCACAACCAAAAACACCGGGCTCGCTAGATGAGTATCCTTATTTGTGTTATACTATACTGAAAATTGTTTTTATGGACACTCCTGTACCAACACAATCGCAAACAACCACATCAACGGACAAAAAAGAATTTACTATTTCCCAAGAAGTAAAGGATAAATATCCTGACCTGATACCATTGATTTTGGGTAGTGCTTCCATGAATGACGATGAGCGTCAGTATTGGTTTTCTATTCTCCCGATCATGACCCAAGATCAGGTCAATAGACTACGGGAGATTCTCACCACCGAAAAACAGAAATTGGCGGAAATTGATCAAAAATATCAAAAACAACTGGATGAAATAAACCAGAAACATTTAATTGAATGGCAGGCCATAAAAGCCAAAGAGCAGCAACAGCGGCTACGGCAGGCAGAACAAAAAACAAAATCGGAAGATGAGAAAGAAAGCGAGGATCTGTTGAATCAATTGAATACCATATAGATACTATCGTGAGAATATGCGGGATATTTTCTCCTTCAGCCCCTCATTTACTTTGACCTTTATATTGGTTTTGATCTTTTTCCCCTGGATCAGCAAATAGACATCCTGATCTCCTGTTTCCTGATGCTGTAAAATATCCCGCACCTTGATAAGGTCTTCTTTATAATAACTGTTGGGTACTTCAATCACATAATCCTGACTCACTTCTTTTTCGACGAACAGGGGTTCGGAAGAACCTGTCATTGGTTCAACTGTCAGGGGGGCATCTTCCCATTCCTCGTTATCCAACGATTTTGTTACCTGGAGATGTTTGACACGTAAGGTAGGATCATAAAATTTTTCATCCTTGGCTTTCTGAATAATAAAAGCAAGATCCATGGTCTTTAATTCATTGCAAGACAATTGGTACAGTCCATTGCGTTTATCCAATCGTCCACTAGCAATCACAAGCATATCTTCCTGTAAAGGGGTTGTTAACATTTTAAATAATTTAGGGAAAACGATCAGTTCCATGGTACCGGTAGGATCTTCAATCTGCAGATACAACATGGGTTCTTTGTTTTTGGTATAAATTTTTCGGATATGATCAATCATCCCCATGATAATCTTCACCTTTCCAATATCTTTATCGGTGACATCCTCTATCAGGGTTGCCTTTTTTTTGAAATATTTTTTCAAGCCATCCAACGGATGTCCAGAAATATAAAGTCCTAAAAAGGTTTTCTCCCACTTTAACCGTTCCAAATAAGATTCCTGTTCCATCTTGGGAACAGGCAAAACCTTAAAAACATCTTCTCCTCCCAAATGAAACAAACTCACCTGTCCGGCATGAGCTGATGACTGGACATGTTTGGCATATTCCACGATGTCGTCTATAATCGACAGGAGTGCCTTGCGAGAACCAAAAACATCCATGGCACCACTTAAAATAAGCGCTTCCAGCGATTTTTTGTTAAGAATTTCAAAAGGTATCCGTTGAGCAAAATGGGCAATATCGGAAAACGGTCCTCCTCTTTCCCGTTCTTCCAAAATCTTATCGATGGTCCCTTCCCCTAACCCTTTGATAGCACGTAAACCAAAACGAATTTCATGCTCTCCACTGACAGTAAAATTCGCAAGGGATTCATTAATGGCTGGGGGGAAGACCGTGATCCCCATTTGTTCACAAGCATGAACCTCCTGTGCAATGCGATCCGTATCTTCGGTATCACTGGAGAGTAAGGCTGCCATAAACTCGGTTGGATAATGGGCTTTGAGATAAGCAGTCTGATAGGCAATCATCGCATAACAGGCAGCATGCGATTTGTTAAATCCATATCCAGCAAACGGTTCGATAACCTTCTCAAAAATAAAGAGAGCCTCTTGTTCGGTATGACCAACAACGACAGCATTTTGTACAAATTTTTCTTTTTGTGCCATTAATTCCTTGACGATTTTTTTCCCAATCGCTCGGCGTAAGATATCTGCTTCTCCGAGAGAGAATCCTGCAAATTTTTGTACGATCTGCAAAATCTGTTCCTGATAAATCGCAATACCATAGGTTCCTTCTAAAATAGGCTTTAGATCTTCATGCGGATACGTTACTTTTTTCTTTCCGTGTTTATAGGCAATATAATCAGGAATCCATTCCATCGGACCAGGCCGGTACAGCGCTACCATAGCAATAATATCCTCAAAACAAGAAGGCTTTAATTCCTTTAAGTATCGTCGCATTCCTGCAGACTCAAACTGAAAAACCCCCATAGTCTCCCCCTGAGAAAAAAGATCAAAGGTTTTTTTGTCATCCAGAGGAATGGTATTCATGTGCAGTTGTTCTCGTTTTGTCCGCTGAATAATTTTGAGTGCTTTTTGAATAATCGATAGATTGCGCAAACCTAAAAAATCAATCTTGAGCAATCCCAATGCTTCCAACGGTTTGGCCGACAATTGGGAGATAACCATATCCTCTCCTTCAGTAGCATACTTGGGCGGAACCTGAAGCGCTGTATATTTTGTCAGAGGTTCGTCGGATATCACCACTGCACACGCATGAACCGATATATGACGAACCACTCCTTCAATTTTTAATGCAATATCAAAAATCTTTTTATAGAGCGGATTAGTCGTATACAATTTTTTCAATTCGATTTGAGTATCTAAAGCTTCTTGTAATTTGGTCCCCGGTCGTTCGGGAATCAACTTGGCAACCTCATTCATTTCTCCAAAGGGAACACCAAGCGCCCGTCCTACATCTTTCACTGCTTGTCGAGCCGCCATGGTTCCAAACGTGCTGATCTGTGCCACATGATCACGTCCATATTTTTGTCGTACATATTCCAATACTTCATCCCTTCTGGTGTCCGCAAAATCCATATCAATATCGGGCATAGAGATACGAGCAGGATTTAAGAACCGTTCAAAGAGAAGATTATATTTCAATGGATCTACATCGGTAATCTTCAACGCATAGGAAACAATCGACCCTCCGGCCGATCCACGTCCAGGACCAACCGCAATCCCTTGATTTTTAGCCCAGTTCACAAAATCCTGAACGATCAAAAAATAGGTATCAAAATTCATTTTATTGATCACCAACAATTCATATTCCAATCGTTCGACAACTTTCTGTTGTTCGGGAGAAAGGCTCCGTATCAGATTGTTTTTTTGTTCTGAAAATCCGGTCGTGGATAATGTTCTCAATTCTTCCGGAGTGATATCCCCCAATGACTTTTCCCCTAAATCATACACAGGAGCTTCTTCCATAACAGCCAACGCGGCATCGTCCAGTGGCAACTGATACCGTTCGCGAATCCCTTGAAAGCAGAGTTTTCGTAGATAGGATTGTGGTGTTTGTTGTTCAGGAACCTGAAAGGAGGGAATTAGATTTTTCCCCAAAGGAATCTCAACATGACACATCTGTGCGATTGCCAACGTATTGGTAATCGCCTCAGGGATATCGGCAAAAATCGTCTTCATTTCTTCTGGGGACCGTAAAGAATAATTTTCATGGGACATATTCATTCTCGTAGGATCATCAATCTGTTTATCCGTCTGGATACAGATGAGAATATCCTGGGCGATATTATCCTCCGGGTTGATATAATGAGCATCACTGGTCGCTACAATAGGAACATGATACCGTCTTGAAAGATCAATCATGGTAGCATTCACCTGTTCTTGCCCTTCTAACTGAAAATGTGGTTGTATTTCCAGAAAAAAGTTCTCAGAGCCTAAAACCTGTTGATACCGTTTTATCAAAGCCATGATCTCTTCCTCCGTTTTTCCGGCCATGATCGCCTGAGGGATCTCTCCCCCCAGACAGGCAGTCAATCCGATCAGGTCCTTGCCATACTGTTCCAAGAGTTCCCAATCGATTCGTGGCTTATAATACATTCCTTCCAGATGTGCTTTGGTAACCAGTTGAATCAGATTTTCATATCCGACATTACTTTTGGCAATCAATACCAAATGATATCGTTTATTGTCAATCCCTGGATTTTTGGAATGCCTGCTATACGGTGTCAAATACACTTCACAGCCGATAAGAGGTTGGATATCATTTTTTTTCGACGCCATATAAAATTCAACAGCTCCATACAACACCCCATGATCCGTTAAGGCAATCGCAGGACTGCCATGTTCCTTGGCTTTGAGCACATAGTGCTCCGGCTTCGGCAAGCCATCGAGAAGAGAATAATAGGAATGATTATGCAGATTGACAAACATAAGGAAGTTTAGTTACTGGACGGATACATTTTTTCAATAATACGTTTCAATTCTTTGAGTCCCCGGTGAGCAATAATGCGGATAGCCGTCTCCGATTTTTTCATACTGGCAGCAATTTCCGCATAAGACAGTTCATTAATATATTTCAGGATAATAACCTGTTGCGCATCTTCTTTTAAAGATCGAATTGCCCGCGCAATGAGGTCCACAGAGAATACCCCATTAATATGAAAATCCGGATTGCTGGTGATATCCTCCTGCTCCAGAGGCCCAATGACATCTAACGGAACAATAACTCTTTCTTTTCGGTAATAATCAACAACAATATTATGCGCGATGGTAAAAACCCAAGAGCGAAAGGAACCATGTTTTTGTGTTGAGTAGGTATGCAACTTTTCCCATGCCCGGACAAAGGTATCCTCGGCAAGATCTCCCGCATCGTTGGACCCGACACGAAAATAAATATAACGGAACACATCCTCAAGGAGCAGTTCGTACACTTTCCCAAATGCTTCCGTATCACCCTTTTGTGCTCGTTTCACGAGTTCATCCAGGCGTTTTGACGTCGTGGGCATGATGACAAAAAAAATCGGGGCTTCCTTATTATATCTACAAAAATAGAAAAGAAAATGATTCTTGTACAAAATACACCAAATGTTTTCCATAAGCCAGTATCCAAAGCCTCTTCTTGCTGGGATGATCTGTCTCTCCAATACAAGCCCCTGCTATCCTAAAAAACATTGCAATTGTTTTTCCCTTTGTTACAATATCTCTGCTTTATTGCAACAATGAAGCCTTTTTATCTTCACTCCCTTTTTATCTTTATCACGATATGACTACTGAAAAGAAATATGAGTTGATGACCATTTTCATCCCAACGCTGACCGAAAAAGAGGTAGAAAAAGAATTGGACAGCATCAAGAAGCTTATTACCAAACAAGGGACCATTGTTCATGAACAGATTTGGGGAAAACGGGATCTGTATTACAAAATAAAAGGACAAGAAAAGGGCATCTATACCATCCTCCATTTTACAACCGAGGATAGTATTGCCACCCTTTCTCAGGAATTAAAACTCATGAATCATATCCTGCGATTTCTCTTCATTAAGCTCCCCAAAAATTATGAGGTTAAACCATTTGTGACGTTGGAAGAGGCAGAGAAAAAAGAAATCAAGGAGGAAGAAAAGAAAACCACCAAATCCACAAAACCAGCAAAAAAATCTTCCACAAAAGAGAAGAAAGAAGAGAAAAAAATAATGGACGAAGAAATGGTGGTGAAAGAAGAGAAAGAAGCTCCTCAGGCAGCGGATGGAAAGAAAAAGAAAAGTTCTTTTGATGAGAAAATCGATGAGATTATCGAAAATCTTGATAATCTTTAAACTTTATATCCATTGATTAGACGCGTATGCGAAACATCAACAAGGTTATCCTGGTCGGCAATGTCAGTCATGACCCGCAAATGAAAGAGACAACCGGAGGGCAACCAGTAACAACCTTCGGCGTAGCAACCCATCGTTATTTCACCACAAAAGCAGGAGAGAATAAGGCTGTTACAGAATTCCATAATGTGGTTACCTTTGGAGGAATAGCCAAACGGTGCGCCGAAACGTTAAAAAAAGGAAAACTGGTGTACATTGAAGGATATCTCAAAACCCGATCATTTGACCTAGGAGAAGGAAAACGAAGTTTTAGGACCGAAATAGTCGCCTATAATATGATTATTTTAAGCAAACGGGAAGCGGCCTTAATGGAAGCGGACCAAGAACATGGAACAGACGCATCCGTGGAAGAACCGCCTGCGATCGAAGAAATTTTGGATGATAATAACACCTTTTAATCTCTATGGCTGAAAAAAAATACTGCAAGCTTTGCAAGGCAAAAATCGACTATGTGGACTACAAGAACATTAAGTTGATTAAGCCGTTTACGGATCGGTTCGGACGCATCAAGGCCCGTTACTATACCGGGACCTGCCTGAAACATCAGAAAGATCTTGCCAAGGCAATCAAGAATGCCCGCATCATGGATTTGATGCCTTTTGTAAAATAAGGAAAAAACCAGAGAAAGAAGCTCTTGTTTTTTTATATCTTTCTTTTTACAATAGAAGCGCAAAGACATGTTCTTTCTTTTCCCCCCTTCAACAGAGAATGAAGACCTGAGGCTGAAAGTCTTCTGAAGGGACAAGAAATGAATACCACTTTGCAGTCAACAACATCATCAAACGAGTGCCCCGAGCTTGCCGAGGGGAACTTGGGTGGAACCTCCCGCGAAAGCGGGACCCAAGACGAATACTTTTCTCTTGGTTTTTTATGTCATCCCGTCTCCACATACAGAAAGCACAAAAAGTGATCATCTCCTGGAATCACAAAGAGCATTTTCAAAAACCTATTCTCCTCCTGATTATGGGTGTACCCGGTGCAGGAAAATCAACCCTGGCCAAACAGCTGGCTCATGCCTTTCCATTTTACTATGCCGCCGCTGATAATGTCCGTGTTGCATTGTGTCCCCATCCGGACCATTGTTCGGTTGAAACACACGAAACATACACAACACTGTATGCGGTGGCAGAAAAACTCCTGAAACAAGGGAATAGTATAATCATCGATGCAACCCTGCCAAAGAGAGAATACCGCAAAGAGTTGCAACAACGGTTTGCAGATCTCGCTATGATAATCCTCGTATTCTTAAACACCCCCAAAGAGACCATCCAAAAAAGATTGCAGAGAAGAAAAGAAGATCTCTCCGATCCTATCAATATTTCGTTTGCTCTCAATCAATCTCTCCTCCGGCGGTTCTTGAAAGAATTGGAACCTCCCAAAAGAGATGAGGCTGATGTTGTATTCACCCTTAAAAAGAACACCCCAAAAGAGATGAAACCTTTATATCAATTCCTGTCCGCTTTTTTATAATTTTATTTTTTTATTTTCTTTTCGTATGAAACAAGCAAAAGCTACCTTAGAACAAAAACGACATTCTTTTTCCCATGTATTAGCCCAAGCGGTTTTGGAAATGTTTCCAGAAGCCAAACTTGGTATTGGTCCTGCCATTGACGATGGTTTTTATTACGACTTTGATCTTCCCCGCACACTCATTCCGGAAGATCTTGCTTTACTCGAAGAAAAAATGAGAAAGATCATAGCGGAAGATCAGAAGTTCGAACGCTATGAAGAACCCATCGACCAATCGATCGCGTTTTTGGAAAAAATCAACCAACCCTATAAAGGAGAACTTGCTAAAGAGTTGAAAGAGAATGGGGAAAAACAGGTAAGCTTTTATAAAAACGGCCCTTTTGTGGACATGTGTGCCGGACCGCATGTGCAATCAACAAAAGAGTTGAATCCCAAAGCGTTTAAACTCACCTCTATTGCGGGAGCGTACTGGAGAGGAAGTGAAAAAAACAAGATGCTCCAGCGTATCTATGGCTGGGCATTTGAGACAGAAAAGGAATTAAAAGCGTATGAACAGATGATGGAGGAAGCAAAAAAAAGAGATCACCGCGAGCTTGGAAAGAAATTGGAGATTTTCACGTTCAGTGATGAGATTGGCGCAGGGCTTCCTATCTGGCTCCCGTATGGAACTGTGTTACGTGATGTTCTGGAAACACTTGCCAAGCGAAAAGAATTTGAACAGGGGTATGTGCGTGTGAGCACTCCCGTGATTACGAAAGAAGCTTTGTTCCTCAAAAGCGGACATCTGCCTCATTATAAAGAGAGTATGTATTCTCCTATGGATATTGATGGAGAGACATATTACATCAAACCCATGAACTGTCCGTTTCATCATACGGTGTATGCTTCCAAGCCCCGTAGCTACCGAGAGCTTCCGTTACGTATTGCTGAATATGGATTATGTCATCGTTATGAAAAGAGTGGGGAATTGCAAGGACTATTCCGCGTTCGGGCTATGATGATGAATGATGCTCACATTTATGTTCGCCCTGATCAAGTACGGGAAGAAATTAAGAAGGTGATTGAACTCCATGAATACTACTATAAGTTATTCCATATTACGAAAATTAAATATCGACTCTCCAAGCATGACAAAAAAGAATTAGGGCACAAGTATGTGGATATGCCGGAAGCATGGGCGACAAACGAGCAGATTTTGCGAGAAGTAATGGAAGAGATGAGACTCGATTATTTTGAAGCCGATAATGAAGCGGCTTTCTACGGTCCCAAGATCGACATCAATGTATACAGCGCAATCGGAAAAGAATATACGATCGGAACTGTCCAGCTTGATTTTGCACAACCCCTTCGATTTGCATTGAGATACACGGATGAACATGGAAAAGAAGTGATGCCCTATTGTATTCATCGTGCACCTCTTGCTGTGCATGAACGGTTTATTGGATTTTTGATTGAACATTATGCCGGAGCATTTCCGGTGTGGCTGGCTCCCGTGCAGGTAAAAATATTGCCGGTGTCGGACAAGTTCAATGATTATGCCAACAGTATTGCGGAAAAAATAAAAGCGATGTATGGTCGTGTCGAAGTAGATACCGCCAGCGAAACTTTGGGGAAGAAAATCCGCAATGCGGAGATGATGAAGATTCCTCATATCGTGGTCGTGGGAGAAAAAGAGGAGAAAGAAAAGAGTGTGACCGTTCGCTTATTTTCGACGAAAGAACAGAAGGTTTATACGGTGAAAGAATATCTGAAGGAACTGGAAAAACTCATCAAATTGCCCGTATAAAGTAAAAGAAGGAGCAGGTTACAAATCACGAAGCGGCCCTTTAGGGACATGCTCTCACAAAATAAAGATAATACAGTTATTTGTAATCATGGACTAGACATTTATGGCTTTATCAAAACAAGAGGAAACCATTCTACGATCAATCGTTGTAGCCTCTGAAAACGACCCCAATAAGCCGGAATTTCCAGCTGATCATCCGAAATTCCCCGCCACTCCAACCTATAAAATAAATGTCCCGGGTTTTTCAGATGTCTGGATCAAAGATGAGAGCTATAATCCAACCGGCACACACAAGGATCGAATGGCTTGGGAAATCATCGTTACGTATCGCGACTTTCTCCTTGCGAAAAAGAGAGGTGTGATAAAAGGACGATTACCAACCATGTCGATTATTTCATCCGGTTCCGCGGCAATAGCTATTCAAACACAACTCAAGAGATATGGATTGCCAAATCTCAAGGTTTTGATGGACACCAATGTTAGACCGGCAATCCGATCGGCAATAAAAGAATTGGGGTGTGAACTATATGAAACAGATTTAGGGAAAAAACCGTTTCATTGGAAAGAAATTTTGACACTCACGCATAACCCGGATGGATTTGATATCACTTCCAGTGAAGCATTGGATCCCACAACAAGGTTTTATGATTGGTTAAGTTATGAAATAATTAATGCTTCACCGGAATATTGTTTCATTCCCTTTGGTACAGGGAATTTGTTTGAAAATGTCCTGAACATCAATAAAAAAGAGGTGTCAACCCAAAATCATGATCCAAGATTTCGCGGGAATGTGGACATTCTAAGGAATTGTAATTTTATGGGAGCAACGACCAACAATAAAAAATCGAAAGCCGAGAAATTATACTCGCCCCATTTACCCTTTGTCCATTATGACGAACAATGGATGAGACTGTATAAATATGCGGGGTTTTGTGGACCAAAATCCAATGTATATCTGATTCAAGAACAATATTTGGATAAAGCCATCAGCATGGCAGAAACTGAGAAAATAAACTGTGAACCATCAGGAATTGCCGGATTGGCATTACTGCTACAGATGAAAAATAGAATACCAAGAAACAAAAAGATTTTAATTGTTAATACCGGAAAAACGAAATACCCAACCTAAACAGATTCAAGGGTATAACGTGAATCCAAATAGTTGGGACAAGGTTACAAACAAGAGAAAGTTCTCCACTCTGATTTTCTTTTGATAAAAAATAGCCTTCCATATTTCATAGACTTTTTTATTCCTGATAGTACAATATGAAGGCAACTGGACTTTACCTTTTTACTTCTATTCCTATGAACGTAAAAAAAGTTTATCAATCCTATCGATGTCCCATCTGCGGGAATATCGTGGAAGTGACCAAGGTCGGCGGAGGAGAATTGGTCTGCTGCGGCAAACCGATGGAGCTCATCACGGAAAAATTGACAGACGTGTACTTGGGGAAAGCATTTGCAGGAGAATCCCAGGCCAGAAACAAATATGATTACTTTGCATCCCAGGCCAAGAAAGAAGGACTCGAACAGATTGCAGGATTTTTTACCGAAACAGCGTTAAACGAAAAAGAACATGCCAAACGGGAATTCAAATTTTTAAACGGCATTAAAACAACAACCGAGAATCTGCAGGAAGCGTATGATGGGGAAAATTATGAGATCGTAAGCATGTATCCTGATTTTGCTGCCGTAGCAAAGGAAGAGGGAAGAGATGATGTGGCAGCCGCATTCCTCATGATCGCCAAAGCGGAAGAAGGACATCGGGAACGCTATAAGAAACTGAAAGAGCGATTGGATAAAGGCGAAGTATTCAAAGCGGGAGACATGATCATGTGGAGATGCCGCAACTGCGGATATATTCATATCGGCAAAACACCGCCGGAGAAATGTCCTGCTTGTGAACATCCTCAGGCTTATTTTGAACGCATGGTTGAGAATTATTAAGATATTATCTGTCATTCCCGACCTGCCTGCTCCTTCGAAGTTCCGAGGGAACGTAGGGGGGATCGGGAATCCAGAGAATAGGATTTTATGTTATACACCAATATTACGTTTACATTCTAGCCAGCAAAAAGAATGGAACACTCTATATTGGTGTTACAAATAACCTTGTAAGAAGAATCTACGAACACAAACATGATGGAGAAGAAGGATTTACAAAACAGTATAAGGTTCATCTCTTGGTACATTTTGAGAAGACAACAGATGTTAACAGTGCTATACCAAGAGAGAAACAGTTGAAAAAGTGGAACCGGGCATGGAAAATAAGACTGATTGAAGAGAATAATCCTGAGTGGAAAGATTTGTATAAGGAAATTCTTTAACTGGATCCCCGCCTTCGCGAGGATGACAAAAAGGACCAACGAGAATAAACCTCCTGCCAAAAATCTCTTATGAAACCCTACCATAAAAAATATCGCTGGTTAAAAATAACAGGATTTATTCTTCTCTTTTTAGCCATTCCTATTATCTATGTTCTCTATTTTCTTCCCCTCCCTGATTCTATTATTGGGTTTAGAGCAACAGAGACAACAAAGATTTATGATCGCAATGGAGTGTTATTATATGAAGTACTCAGACCCAAAGAAGGAAGAAGGACACAACTCGCCTTCTCCCAGTTTCCGAAAAATCTGATCGATGCCACCCTGGCGGCGGAAGACAGCAACTACTATGCGCATTGGGGTATAGATCTTTGGGCAGTTCTGCGCGCTGTCTGGCTCAACGTGAAACATCAGGATATTGTTTCCGGAGGGTCAACCATCACGCAGCAGCTGGTGCGGAACTTGCTCGGAACCACACAGGACAGATCATGGTACAATAAAATAATAGAATCCCTTTACGCCATCCGGTTAAATCAGATCGATTCGAAAAATGACATTTTGGAAAAATATCTGAACACCGTCTACTATGGCAATATCTCTTATGGAGCAGAAGCGGCCGCTCTCAATTATTTCAATAAGCATGTCTATGATCTTGATTTGGCGGAGATCTCCCTTTTGGCGGGAATCCCAAAAAACCCTTCTCTGTATAATCCCCTGACACATCTCGATGACAGTAAGGAAAGACAAGGCGAAGTATTGGACAGAATGGTTGACAATAAGATGATTACACAAGAGGAAGCGCAAAAAGCAAAAGAAGAACCATTGCATTTTATTACTCATCAGAAAGATCTCAAAGCTCCTCATGTTGTCCAGTATGTCCTGGATGAACTGGAAAAAAGTTTGGGAAAAGAGACGCTCCTGTATGGAGGATTGAAGATCACGACCACCGTAGATCTCTATCTAAATGAGGAGATCGAACGGATCATTCAACGCAATCTGGAAAATCTCAAAAGTAAGAATGTGACGAACGGGGCGGTTATGGTGATCGATAACAGGACAGGCGACATATTGGCGATGGTGGGATCAAAAGATTTTTATGATACGGATATCGATGGACAGGTGAACGTGGTGTTGCGCAAACGACAGCCGGGATCAACCTTCAAGCCGATCACGTATGCAGCGGCATTGGAAAAAGGATGGACAGCGGCAACTACTATTCTTGATCTGCCCACAAAATTTATTACCGAAGATGGGACTCCTTATACTCCCAAAAATTTTGATCTCGATTACCATGGAATGGTCACCGTTCGAGATGCTCTTGCTAACTCGTACAATATCCCCGCTGTTAAAGCACTCCAATATGCCGGGACCAAAAATGTACTTCTGTTAGCCCAAAAATTTGGTATTACATCACTAAAAAAGGATGCCGACTTTTATGGACTCGCCCTGACATTGGGAGATGGAGAAGTGACCTTATACGATCTTACCCATGCATTTTCTGTTTTTGCCAATAAGGGAATACTTCGTCCTCTTTCTTTTATCCATACGATCACCCCGACTGTACCGATAGAAAACAATGGATCTGCTTCTCCTGTCCTTTCTGAAGATATTGCCTATATTATCACCGACATTCTCAGTGATAACAATGCTCGAGTTGCATCTTTTGGATCCGAATCCGTCTTGAATATGAACAATATTGCTGCCAAAACAGGAACATCACGGAATTTCAAAGATAACTGGGCAATCGGATATTCTCCGGTGTTTACCATCGGGGTGTGGGTAGGCAATAATGATTCCTCATCCATGATCAATACCTCTGGGATAGAAGGAGCTGGACCAATTTTACACGATACGATAAACCTCCTGGTCAAGAATGTGGGAAGTCAGGCGTTTGAGCGTCCCCACAATATTATTGAAAAAATGATCTGTCTTCCCTCCGGAAAACTGCCAACACCCCTCTGTCCACAACAACGCAAAGAAGTATTTATAAAGGGAACGGAACCAAAAGAGATAGACACCTTATGGACAAAAGAAGGAGACAAAGTTGTCTTATCTCTTCCCCCCGAACTGATCACTTGGGCAGTAAAAAAAGGATATCCGATCAAACGATCTGAAGAAGTGAAAAACTATATCAAGATTACCAACCCTTCCGACCTGGACGAATATAAAATCAACAATACTGTTCCTCTCCCATATCAAAAGATCACCTTCCGGGCGGATCACTCCACTGACATAAAAGAGATTGAATGGTTTATCAATGGACAACCGATCGGTAAAGGGGAAAGCCTCGATTGGGAGCTTCAGACAGGGAATTTCAAGATTACCGCGAAGGGAGGAACAACAGAGGATACGGTAACGATTATCGTGACGAAGTAGAACCGATCTCTTTCCGAAAACAATCGTCTGCCTTTTTGCTCAACAGCTCAATGTCTTCCAGAGAATGTGTTGTAAGATAGGGAGATTTTCCTCTAACAGGAATCTTTTGAAATTCCAGTTTTTCCCGCTCGACACGAATATGATCGAGCATCACCTGTTCAACGGGAACACCTTCTTCTTGTGCCATCTTTCTCCTGAACAATTGATCAAAATCTCTCATAGGCAGCGTAATAGGACCTTTGCTTACGACACTCATCATTGATAAGTTTTTATCTTTTTTTTCTTTGGGTAATATTTGCTCCCCGCACATACAAGGGAACCACAGGAGAAGAAGTGAATTGATTGCTATCCTCAAAAAGATTAAGGATATAAGAGAAATCTTCTCTCTGTGTAAGTGGGATATTCCCTTCTCTACGACCATTCAGAAATACAACAACATACTTCCCTTTTGTATTCTTTATGACGGAAGTCAGTCGAACAGGAGCTTTCTTTAGCCTTCGATATCGCGCAACAAAAAAATCTTTCCGTTCACTCTCAATATAGACCGTCACAGGGAAAATATGATGGTCTGCTGCATACAACTGCCTCATGATCATCTCCAAGCAATCAATACCTCGTATAGGAATATGTAACTCATGTGCCAGGGTGTTAGCCACCGTAATCCCAATACGTGTGCTCGTAAATTTCCCGGGGCCCTGAACAACCACAATATGGGTCACATCAGTCCATTTTTTTTTGACCTGTTGAAGTAATTTTTGAAGAGCAGGAAGAAGTATATTCGCCTCATTTTGATGAGCTCTCCAGGTTTTTTGTCCGAGAATTTTTCCCCGAGAAACCAGAACAATGTTATTCTGGATATCAACCGTATTGATCAATAATCCAAGCATAAAAAAACGAGAGGAGGATAATACTCCCGTATCATACCGAAATTTTTTGTTTTAGGCTACTTTTTTAAACGAAGATGGCACGGTCTTTCGTCCCGGGCGCTTGGTCCGACGAGGGCGAGGAAGAACAAGAACATTGCTTCGTGTGGTATGTCCCTCTCCCGGGTTCAAAATCTCCCGAGCCAACTTAGTAAACCCACGTGCTTTAAGGAGTTGCATTTTAGAAAGTAATATACGAATAGAGTGAATAACAGAATCGATCTCTTGTTTTGTTAATTGATCTCCTTTTTCTCCTAAAATATGGGCAACTCGTTCAGCAACCCATTTCATTTCCTTGGGGTCGATCTTCTGATTCGAGATGGCACGAATGGTAAAATTACGCAAATCAAGTTTCGATGGCGATCGGGAAGAATAGGACTGTTCAGAAGGAAGAGGTTTTAGTTTTATCATGTGGTTGTATTTGTGATTTTTGTATCTATTAAGTATAACAGAAAATGAAAAGAAAAGAAAGCCAGATGAAACGATTAACTTGAATTATTTGTACAATATTTTATTATACAAAAGTACGATACAAAAGCAAGAATGATGAAAAAAATATTCCATCGATTTATCATCAGCAGAACAAAAGAGATCCCTTTTATGATTTTTTCGTGGTTTTTGTTTTCCTTTCTGATCGCCAGAGGATCTACGTGGCTCATGTATCATAACATCATTCCCGTTTTCTATATTCATATCCATCATATCCATGTTCATCATTTCAGTTATGGCATTCTTTTTTTAGCGATTACTGGTTTTATTGCTCTTGCCTTTCCTCACTTCACAGAGCAACATCGACATGGTTTGGCTATTTTTTATGGGATCGGTTTGGGAGTAGCCTTTGATGAGTTTGCCATGTGGCTCCTTTTAGAAGACAATTATTGGGCACGATTAAGTTACGATGCGGTTTTAGTCATCTCTCTTCTTTTTCTCAATATCATTTATTTTAAGGGATTTTGGATGTACCTTGCAAAAAAGCTCAAGATCACTTCCCCCCATCAATCAGGATAAGGGTATGAATGTCCTCTTTCATAAAAACAGGTTTCCTTTTGCCCATAGCCAACAACAATGGGCCATCGACTGCCATTTCCATAGCCGTTATTCGGATGGTTCGGCAAAAATAGAAGAGATCTTAGAGAAAGCAAAGAAGAAAAATATCGGCGTGGCCACCACCGATCATAATGAAATACGGGGGGCGCTGGAAGCGTATCACAATACTCTCGGCGTTCCTGTCATTCCCGGTATCGAAGTGAGCTGTAAAGGGATGATCCATCTGCTCCTCTATTTTTTTGACATTGCAGACCTCAAAGATTTTTTTGATCATTACATTGCTCCTTACCGGCGCATCGATCCGAATGCCTCTTTAAAAAAAATGACAGCGTTAAAAATCGCAAAACTGGCCAAACAATATCATTGCGTAGTTGTTCTTGCCCACCCATACAGCGCCACCCATCGCGGAATTGAAAGTTATATAAAGAGACAACGTAATGCTAACTTTTTCGCCTATATTGATGCGATCGAGATCTTGAACGGGACAATTAATGCCAAAAGAAATTTAAAAGCGTTTGAACTGGCCAAACGGTTTCGTAAGGGAGTAGTGGGAGGAAGCGACGGACATACCATTACCTCTTTGGGACATGTTCTGACGATTACCCAGGCAAACACGGTAGAAGAATTCCTGGATAACGTAAAAAGAGGCGATATAAAGATAATGGGCAAAAAGGCCAATATGTATCAGCGATATAAAATGGCTGGGATTATTTTCTATAAACATATCAACGCGTCCACCAGTAAACATCGCAAAGAGATTTTTACCACCTTAGGGCTCTATACCGTCTTTCAGCGCTTGAGCATCCCCATTCTTTTCTTAGCAGGAGCACTCGCATATAAAAAAATAAGAGGAAAGAAAGAACATCATCACTCCTAATGATCCTGTACCGAAAGAAAGGTATAGAGTTGATAAATATCGCCTGCCCCTATTGTAATGACAATATCCCCGGTATGAGTATGCTGTTTGAGATAGTCAGCTGTTTTTTGCAATCCTTCTCCATTGAAAACGGCAACCCCATTGCCTTGAATCTCCAACACCAGATCATCGAGAGTATGTTCATCTTTTTGTCCATCACGCGCTTCATAAATATTAGGAATAATAACTAAATCTGCCTGTTCAAAAGATCGACCAAATTCTTTCAAAAAAGAATGGGTCCGGGAATATTGGTGCGGTTGAAACACGCAAATAATCCTCTGATGAGGAAACTGTTCCCTGGCTCCCGATAAGGTTGCCTGTATTTCTGTAGGGTGGTGACCATAATCATCATACATCTTTGCCCCTGTAGAGATCTCTCCTTTATACTCAAATCGTCTCCATGTCCCCGTAAATTGTCCGAGAGTTTCTCTGATAGTATCCTCGGGGATATCGAGCAGTTTCCCCGTCATGAACGCTAAAGATGCATTGATACGGTTATGCCGCCCGGGAATCTGCATCGGAGGAAAATCATATTTTTGATCCTCCACCATAAAACCATCTCGCACAAAATGAAGTCCTATAAAATGTCCTTTGACAACATTGGCGATAGCCTTGATATGATCATCATCGGCATGGGCGATCACATATCCTGTCTCTGGAATTTTTTTAAACAATGTTTTAAAGGCGGAAACATAATCTTCTTCACCTGTAAAATAATCCAAATGATCCAGATCAACGTTGGGAACAACAAGAATATGGGGGTAATATTCCAAAAATGATCGCCGATACTCACATGCTTCAATAACCAGAAAATTACTTTTTCCATAACGAAAATTTACATTCCCAAATTCCCGTATTTTTGTGCCGATGATCACGGTCGGATCAAGTCCCGCCCGCTCCATGATCAAAGCGATCATGGCCGTCGTGGTAGATTTTCCATGGGTCCCGGCTACAGCGATGGTAAATTTCTCCTTGGTTAATATTCCCAAAGCTTGTGCATAGGTCAAAAGTGGAATTTTCATTTTTCGACCATGGGACAATTCCGGATTCCCAGCCGATATGGCATGGGTATAAATAATCAGATCCGTATTATCCGGAATATACCGCTTGTCATGTCCAATATGAACCTCTATCCCTTCTTGTTGTAATTCTTGGGTAATGATACCCGCGGTCGTATCCGAGCCAGTGACATGTTTCCCCGTTGCGACAAAATACCGTGCCAATGCTGACATTCCAATGCCTCCAATTCCCACAAAATGAACATTTCGAATCATATCAAAATGAACCGTCATAAAAAACTACAGATGGCGTAAACAATATTTAATCATTTCCTCCTCATTTTGAAGGGGTTCTTTCATTTCTTTTAACAGTTGAACCACTTTATTCCGGTCATATCCCAGTTTTTCCAATGCTAAAACAACATCCATATTGATCACAGCGGTTTGAGATGGTTCCGGAGTAAAATCAATCGTCACCTTGTTTTTCAATTCCAAGATAATACGAGAAGCAAGTTTGTCTCCCACCCCCTTGATACTCGTGAGAAATGATTTGTCTTCTTCGGCAATGGCTTGTTTGAGACGGTGAAGAGGAAGAGAAAGTAATTCTATTCCCATCTTAGGGCCTACCCCGGAAACCGTGAGAAGGCGTTTAAAGAACATCAGTGTTTTTTGATCAGAAAAACCATAAAGCGACATCTCATCCTCCCGAACATGCAGATACGTATAGATTTCTACCAAAGATCCGGGCATACATTGTGTTGCCGTATCTGCCGACACGGTCACTTCATATCCCACACCCCCCACATCGATGAGTATATTTTTCCCGTCGCTGGAGAGAACATTTCCTTTTAAATAACCGATCATAGACAACAAAGTAATCTCCTGTGGGCATTATAGAAGTAAAGTTGCAAAACGACAACAGGAAAGCGAAGGATGTAATAATGGTACGGTTTTTTCATTTCACTTTATGTATTTGTTCTTTTTCAATATAATAGAGGGGAACATCTCATCCCTTGTATGACCGATCAGGAATATATTGACGATTTCAACAAGCTGTATGACCATTTTTTCGATCTCATCTATCGCTTTGTTGCGCGTCGTATTGCAGACAAAGAAACCGTCCATGACATTGTGTCTGAAACCTTTTTAAAGATATATCTTCATAAAAACAATTTCATTCCCAAACAAAATGGTGGTCTCTCTGCCTGGATTTATACCATTGCAAAAAATGAAATCTATCAATATCTTCGGAAAGGGAAAAACAAAAAGACGGTCTCATGGGACGATACGGTGGAGTTGCGGGAAGAGGAATGGTTCGGAGAAATCATCGATCAAACCATTCTTCATGATCGTCTCATGCAGGTTCTGAAAGAATTACAAGAGGATGACAAGGAATTGATTCTCTATAAATATTTTGATGAACTAAGCAATGGAGAAATTGCGGCATTACTCCATATCTCAGCCAATACATTGGGGGTCCGTTTACACCGCGCCATGCAACGATTAAAAACCATACTTGCTGACCATCATGTAACACTATGAACCAACTGGAAAAACTTCTCCAACGAGCAAAAGAAGGGGAAAAAATCATCATCGATCAGCACTTCAAACAAGCGCTGAAAAAGAAGATACTGGAAAACGAACAACAGGGGTCGTATTTCCCGCAAGAAAAGTTTTTCTGGTGGAAACGCCTCACTATTGTTGCTCTTCCTCTGATGGTTACCATCGTTCTGTTTTTCTATTATTATCAGGGAGAACTCAAAAATACATCCTCAATCTCCCAACAAACAGAGATAGGACAAGAAGATGCCGGGCGGGATAAACAGTCGGCCAGTGTCTTTACCAATCGTAATGGAGAAGGGGAACAAGCGCCTCTTCCTTCCCGTGATATACTCAAAACATCTCCCCGTATATCGGGGGAAGCAGTAACGGGTACCTCATCTGACGCAGAACGAACAGCCCCCGTGAATATGGGATCCGCCATTGGTGTTGTAAACAGCCCCCTTCCCCAATCAGCACAGGAGACAAACCCTCAAAAGACCAATCTTTTCAAACTCTTGTTTGGTGGAATCCTTTTACTCGCTATTGGAATTGCTGTACTCTTTTGGTATAAGCAGAAAAAAAAGAGGTAAAAAAAGATTGACTTGGCTTGCTCTATAGCTACAATAGTTAAGCATCGGTGTCTACGATTGTGTACAGGATGAACACCAGCCGTTCTTATTTTCTTATTCATCCTTTTTTGTATATGGCTAAAGCTTCCTTGAAAAACACGAAAGCGGCTCCTGCAAAACCGGTAAAGAAAAAGGTTGTAAAGGGGTCTTCAACAACATCTGCTCCACAAGAACAAAAAATATCTTTCAAAAATCTCCCCTTAGAACCAACCAAGATCTCCCACGGGAGATACTTTTTTACCAGGGAAGTTGATGATTTCCCCATACCGAACCTGTTGGAAGTACAGGTTGATTCCTACCGATGGTTCATGGATGAAGGCATTGGAGAACTGTTGGAAGAAATTTCTCCTATTTCCGATTTTTCTGGGAAAAAGATAGAACTCCATTTTTTAAGTCATGCTTTTGATGAGCCCAAATACACTATTCAGGAAGCAAAGCGAAAAAATATTAACTATGAAATCCCGCTCAAAGCACATGTTCAGTTAATCAATAAAGAATCCGGAGAGATCAAGGAACAAGACGTTTATCTGGGATCCATTCCCTTGATGACAGAACGTGGAACGTTTGTGATTAATGGCATTGAACGTGTTATTGTCAACCAGATTGTTCGATCCCCGGGGGTATTCTTCAGCGAAAATCCTTCAGCCCCGGGATATTTCAATGCCAAGATTATCCCAAAACGTGGAGCATGGCTTGAAATTGAAACAGATAAGAAAGGAATTATCTCGGTCAAAATTGATCGGAAGCGAAAAGCACCCATAACCTCTTTGTTGCGAGCTTTTGGATATGAAAAGGATAGTGATATTATCAAGCTTTTTGATGATGTTATTTCTGATCCTAAAGAGGATTTTATTATGCTGACCCTCGAAAAAGACTCCGCTAAAAATGTGGATGAGGCATGCCAACAAATCTACAAGAGAATTCGCCCCGGTGATTTGGCAACTCCGGAAAATGCAAAATCGCTGATTGACTCAATGTTTTTTGACTTCAAAAAATATGACATGGGTCATGTGGCACGGTATAAATTAAATCAACGGTTTAATCTCAAAACCCCTTTTGACACCAAACATCGTGTTTTTCAAGTAGAAGATCTCGTCCATATTCTCAAACATCTGATTCGCCTCAATAAAGGAGAAGGTGTGGGTGATGATATTGACCATTTATCGAACAGGCGTATTCGTAGTGTGGGAGAATTAGTACAAAACAAAATGCGCGTGGGACTTTTGCGAACAGAACGTATTGCAAAAGATCGTATGACCGTTGTGGATTTAGAATCCGTCACCCCCACACAACTCATCAATAGCCGTCCCATCACCGCTGCGTTAAAAGAATTTTTCTCTAGTTCTCAGCTCTCCCAGTTTATGGATCAAACCAATCCATTGGCTGAACTGGAACATAAACGAAGAATTTCAGCCATGGGGCCCGGAGGGTTGTCGCGAGAACGTGCTTCGTTTGAAGTACGTGATGTGCACAGTAGTCACTATGGGCGTATCTGTCCTATTGCAACACCAGAAGGGCCGAATATTGGTCTTGTTGTCCACTTGGCGAGTTACGCAAAAGTAAACAAATATGGTTTCATTGAAACCCCCTATCGAGAGGTTCGTCATACCGCACCCAATACGGTGAAAGATTTGGTGAACAAGATCGCCCGAGGAGGCGGTATTGTCGACCCCAAAACAAAAAAAGTGATTGTCAAGGATGATGAATATATTACCGAAGCACAAGCAAAATTAATCACCCAGAAAATCAAAGAGAAAGAGATTCCCGTCCGTGCTTATTTGACAAAGAACGTTCAATACTACGATTCCGGAGCGGAAAAACTTCTCGTGATTGCACAGGCAAACTCGGAAGTGGATCAGTATGGCAATTTTTTGACAACACGAGTCTCTGCTCGTCAAAACGGAGAACCCATCTTATCTCATGTCAATGACATTACGCACATTGATATTTCTCCAAAACAGATTCTGAGTGTCACCACAGCGTTAATTCCTTTCGTCGAACATGATGACAGTACCCGTGCGTCTATGGGAACAAATATGCAACGTCAAGCAGTCCCATTGCTCAAACCTCAGGCCCCCATTGTGGGAACCGGGATGGAACAGATCGCAGCAGAAAATAGCGGCTATCTCATCATAGCGGAAGATAATGGGGAAATAACCTATGTGGATGCATCTAAAATAGTGGTTATGTATCAGACAGGGAAAAAAGTAACCTATCCGCTGGAGACCTTCGGACGCAGTAATCAAGGAACTATTATTCATCAAACCCCGGTCGTTACCAAGAACCAAAAAGTTCGCAAGGGGGATATCCTTGCTGATGGACAGTCGATCGATCATGGCGAATTAGCTTTGGGACGAAACTTGTTGGTAGCCTACATTTCATGGTATGGATATAACTACGAAGATGCGATCATTATTTCGGAACGTGTCTTTCAAAAAGATTGGTATAGTTCCATTCATATTGAAGATTTTTCGATTGATGTCCGAGACACAAAACTGGGTCCAGAGATTGTAACGCGGGATATCCCTAATGTGGGAGAAGCAAAATTAAAAGATTTGGACGAGAATGGCATTGTGCGCATTGGCGCAACGGTCAATGAAGGAGATATTTTGGTTGGGAAAATAACCCCCAAAGGGGAAGCTGAGCTAACCGCAGAAGAACGTTTATTGCAAGCGATCTTTGGCGAGAAAGCAAAAGATGTCAAAGATACGTCCTTGCGACTTCCGGGAGGAGAAGGCGGTAAGGTTGTTGATATCAATATCCTCACACGAGAGAATAGTGACGAATTGCCAACCGGTGTTATTAAGCAAATCAAAGTATATGTGGCACAAACAAGAAAAATAGAAGTAGGAGATAAAATGGCAGGACGACACGGAAACAAGGGAATTATTTCCAATATCGTTCCCGTAGAAAATATGCCCTATCTAAAAGACGGAACCCCGGTTGATATTGTTTTAAACCCTTTAGGGGTTGTCAGCCGTATGAATATCGGGCAGATTTTGGAGACACATCTCGGATGGGCAGCTTCAAAGTTTAATATTAAGCTTGCTACTCCGGCATTGAATGGTATTTCTACTGATCAGATTCATACCTTTTTGGTGAAGGCAGGATTACCCGAAGATGGAAAAGTCCAACTGTATAACGGATTTACCGGAGAACCTTTTGAAGAAAAGACAACGGTTGGTGTTGCCTACATGCTGAAACTCCATCATTTGGTAGAAGACAAGATTCATGCACGGAGTGTCGGCCCCTACAGTCTCGTCACCCAACAGCCTCTCGGAGGAAAGGCACAACATGGTGGTCAACGATTTGGAGAAATGGAGGTGTGGGCTTTGGAAGCTTATGGAGCGGCTTACACGCTACAGGAAATGCTGACGATCAAATCTGATGATGTTCGTGGACGATCGAAGTCGTATGAATCCATTGTAAAGGGAGAGGAGATCAAAGCTCCTCATATTCCAGAAAGTTTTAATGTCTTGGTTAAAGAACTGCAAAGCCTGTGTCTAAGAGTCGATCTGTTAACACCGGATGAGTTATCTAGCATCACCAGAGAAGAAGTCGGATTTGGTCTAACAGGTCTGATTGAGGGGGAATTTGAAGAATCAGAAGAGCAAGGGGAAGGGGGAGAAAAACATCATCCCAAAAGCGAAGAAGTTGAGATCGGTATGGACGACATGGAAGAAATAAAAGAACCTCTGGGAGATGATACCGATCAAGATATTCCCTTACTGGTCGACCGTGATGAAGAGGATGAAGAGGATGAGAATGAAAATATGTAATGTATTACTTTTTTATTTATTTTTTTAACTCCTTTCATGTTATGAGAAGTGTCAACAAAGTGATTTTAATTGGAAACCTCACCAGAGATCCAGAACTGAAAAACACGCCAAACGGACAGCCTATTGTAACCTTTGGCATTGCCACAAACCGGGAATGGGTCACCAGTGAAAAAGAAAAAAAATCTCTCGCAGAATTCCACAACATTGTTGCATGGGGAAAACTAGCGGAGATCTGTAATCAATTCTTAAAAAAAGGAAAACTGGTTTATATTGAAGGGTATTTAAAAACCCGCAGCTGGGATAATGAAAACGGAACAAAATCGTTTCGGACGGAAGTCGTGGCCAATGATATGATTATTCTCGATCGTGATCGAAAAGATGCTCGTGCCGATGCCATTATTAATGAAGCAGAAGCAGAGGCAATGGAAGCAGACACCACGCAGTCTCCTCCTGCAGGAGATGATATGCTTGATAACCTGATTTAATTTTATATATCAAATCTTTTATCGTTATGCCTCAAGTATCCAAAAATACGAACATTCCGGATTTTGAAGCGATCACCGTATCTGTAGCTTCTCCCGAAGACATTCTGATGTGGTCTTATGGGGAAGTTACCAAACCGGAAACCATTAATTATCGGACACAAAAACCGGAACGTGGAGGACTTTTTTGTGAACGTATTTTCGGTCCCACCAAAAATTGGGAATGTTACTGTGGAAAATACAAACGCATCCGTTACAAAGGAGTGGTGTGTGAAAAATGTGGGGTGGAGGTAACACGCTCCATTGTTCGACGAGAACGTATGGGGCATATTAAACTTGCTGTTCCTATTACTCATATATGGTATCTTCGATCCACTCCCAGTCGTATCGGGCTTCTTTTGGATTTGCCCATTAAACAAATCGAGCAGGTCGTTTATTTTGCGGCCTATATCGTGACAGAAGTAGATCAAAAGGCGAAAGAAGATGCTTTGGAAGAATTGGATATCAACTACAAACAAAAGAAAAAAGAGATTCAACTGGAATATCAGAAACAATTGGGAAAAAAGGGAGACAAGAAAAAAATATCTGAGGAAAAAGCTCTGGACGAAGATTTCAACGAACGGATGAAGTCCCTAGAAGATTCCTATATAAAAGCCAAGGAGCAATTAAAAACATTAGAGGTGGGGAAAATATTGTCCGAGCTGGTTTATCGTGATCTTGCTATGCAATTTGGACACGTGTTTAAAGCAGGGATTGGATCCGAAGCAATTCGCACCATTATATCGAACATCAATTTAGAAACCTTTATTGAAGAACGTAAAGAAGAACTGAAAAAAACATCCGGTCAGAAGCAGAAAAAAATAATGAAACGTCTAAAACTCGCCAGCAGTTTACTCAAGGCAGGAATCAAGCCGGAGTGGATGATTCTTACGATTCTTCCGGTTCTTCCCCCTGATTTGCGACCAATGGTTCAGTTAGATGGAGGACGTTTTGCCGCATCTGATCTCAACGATCTGTATCGCCGGGTTATCAACCGGAATAACCGTTTAAAACGCTTACTGGAGATCGGGGCCCCTGAAGTGATATGCCGCAACGAGAAGAGGATGCTCCAGGAAGCTATTGATACGTTGTTAAACAGTGATGCCCGTGTGAGTAAAACAACCTTCAATGTCAATGAACGACGCAAGCTACGAAGTTTATCGGATATGCTGAAAGGAAAACAAGGACGTTTTCGTCAGAATCTGTTGGGAAAACGTGTCGATTACTCTGGACGTTCGGTTATCGTCGTGGGGCCGACACTGAAACCGTATCAATGCGGTCTGCCCAAAGAGATGGCCCTGAAGTTATTTAAACCTTTTGTCATCGGACATTTGATCCGAGACGGACTGGCCTATAATGTGAAGAATGCGGAACGGGTGATTATGAGCAATCGCAAAGAAGTTTGGGATATCCTGGAAACCGTGACGGCAGAACATTTCGTTCTGTTAAATCGCGCACCGACACTTCACCGTTTGGGTATTCAGGCCTTCCAGCCCATTCTCATTGAAGGAAAAGCAATCCAAATTCATCCTTTGGTCTGCGCGGCCTTTAATGCGGATTTTGACGGGGATCAGATGGCTGTTCACGTTCCTCTCTCATCCAAAGCGCAGGAAGAAGCGAAGACCATCATGAAATCATCCAACAATCTCCTGAAACCCTCCTCAGGAGAACCTATTATCACACCATCACAAGATATGGTCTTGGGGTGTTATTATCTGACCAACATTAAAGATGAAACAGCTGAACCGTCTATGACATTTGCTGATATTGAGGAGGCACAACGTGCGTTTGGAAATCATGTGATAGGCTTGCAGGAAAAAATTCGTGTTCGCATCCTCGGCAAATTGTATGAAACAAGCATTGGAAGAATATTATTCAATATTCATTGTTTTCCTCCCGAGATTTGGTTTATCAATAAGACCATGACCAAAAAAGAGATTAAAAAAATTATCGCTGATTGTTTTGAACAGCTTGGTCATGAAAAAACATCGGACATCGCTGATAAGATGAAGAGTATTGGTTTTCAATATGCCACTATTTCAGGAGTTTCCATTGGATATAATGATATGGTGATTCCGAAAGAAAAACAACAAATCATCGATGAATCCAATGAGATCGTCAAAAAAATCACTCTAAAATACTGGAAAGGGTGGATTACAGCCGAAGAGAGACACAATAGCATTGTGCGGGTATGGGCAGATACGAAAAAAGTTATTGCCGACAAGATGAGAAAGGAGTATGGAAAAGAGAATCATATTTACATGATGGTGGAATCAGGAGCTCGCGGAGACTGGGGACAGGTAACACAGCTCTCGGGAATGAAGGGCTTGGTTGCCAATCCTTCCGGACGAACCATTGAGCTTCCTATTCGGTCTAATCTTAAAGAAGGGTTTTCCATTTTGGAATATTTTAATGCAACACATGGAGGACGAAAAGGGAAATCTGATACGGCCTTAAAAACATCGGAAGCGGGGTATTTGACCAGACGTTTGGTTGATTCCGTTCAGGATATTGTTATTCGTGAAAAAGACTGTGGGGCAAAAGAAGGAATCATCATATCGAGGGATGAAAGTCGCGCCATAGGAGAATCTTTTGAACAACGCATTTTCGGAAGAACTCTGGCAGAACCTATTATAGAGCCAAAAACAGGGGAACTCATTGCAGAAACAGGAGAGTTTATTACCCATGAAATCATCCATAAGCTCCAAAAATATAACATTGATCATGTGACTATTTTTGCTATTCCCAACTGCCGTACTGAAAACGGGATCTGCCAAAAATGTTATGGGTTGGATTTAAGTTACAATAAACCGGTAGAAATTGGAACACCGGTTGGTATTATCGCTGCGCAAAGTATTGGAGAACCCGGGACACAGCTGACCATGCGGACATTCCATATGGGAGGAGTTGCAGAAGGATCGGATATCACTCAAGGCCTTACTCGTGTAGAGGAATTATTTGAAGCCAGAGCGCCAAAAACACCAGCTTATATGTCAGAAATTTCAGGAATCGTTTCGGTCAAAAAGAAAAAGGAACATATCGAAGTAACCATTAAAAGTGAGGAACGAGGCAAAGATGAATATGTCCTATTTGGTGATTATCAAGCCATTGTGAAAAAAGGAGATGAGATCAAACAAAAGCAAGTTATTGCTCGTTCTCATGCGGATAAAAATGCAATCCGTGCTCTCAATAATGGACAAGTAGAAGATATCATGCATAACAAAATTATTATTCGTCATGATCAAAAAATAGAAAAAGTGTACAAAATTTCTTTGGGAGCAACATTAATTGTTAAAGATGGAGATAGGGTACAAGCTGGAGATCCTTTAACCCTAGGTCATTTGGATTTAAAAACTCTTATGGTAGTGAAAGGCATTGGAGCCGTTCAAAATTACATTACCACAGAAGTACAACATATCTATGCTTCCCAAGGACAGACTATTAACGATAAACATATTGAAATCATTGTGAAACAGATGCTCTCCAAGGTTCGTATTTTGGATCCAGGAGAAAGTTCTTTCCTTCCTGGAGAAATCACAAACTATATGCGGTATGAGCGGGCAAACGAAAAATTGGTTGCAGAAGGGAAAAAACCAGCCTATGGAGAACGATTACTGTTAGGGATCACGAAAATATCTCTGTATACCGACAGCTGGTTGTCGGCCGCATCGTTCCAAGAAACTATCCGAGTTTTAGTTGAGGCAGCCATAACAAAGAAAGTAGATTATTTGGATGGATTGAAGGAAAATGTTATTATTGGCCGCCTGATTCCTGCAGGAGAGGTCTTCAAACATCATTATACCCAATAAATTTTACCCTATCTCTTTTCTTTTTACTCTATGAAAAAGAATATTCATCCCCCGTATTATCAAACAACGGTCGTATGTGCCTGTGGAAACACCTTTACCATTGGATCAACTGTACAGGGAACCATCAAAGTTGAGGTTTGTTCCCATTGTCATCCTTTTTATACGGGAAAACAGAAATTGATCGATTCAACAGGACGGGTGGATAAATTTAAACGTCGAACACAGATGGCCAAAGAACTGAGCGAAAAAACAAAACAAGAACCTGCTGCACTGATCGATACCCCCGTCGAGACTGTCTCTATACCAGAACCTGCTACTCCAATTCCAGAACATCGCCCGGCACAAGACACAACTCCTGTGGTGAGAGAAAAACGACCGGTCACCAAAGAGAAAAAATCCCCCATGTCCAAAAAAGGGAAAAAAGAATCGTCTACAAAAGTGGGCAAAAGTATCAAAACCATATCCACAACAGCCCGAAAAACTCCCGCCAAGAAAAAACACCCCGTTCAGAAACATCTTTCTCAAACAGGACCAAAACCATCAATCACAAAAGGTCGTGCAACGAAGACAACAAAAAAGGTGATAAAAAAGACAATAAAAAAGGCTCCCGCCTCAAAAGCAACTCCTCCTAAAAAGAGGAAAAAATAAATGTTATCGACCATATCAATAAAAAGTCTTTTCCTATAACAGGGAAGGGACTTTGTTATTGATCTGTTCTGTGGATAGCATTATTGCTCCATATCCGTTTTGACCACCTCAATAGCCTCTTCGAGAGTCGGGTAGTGATCAATAATGGTTGTAAGCCCTACCAGAGAAAGAATATCCATAATACCCTCGTTAGCTTCAACAATCATGATTTTCTTACCCTTCTCCGAAGCAGTCGAATAGACAGATGCGAGATATCCAATAACTTTACTGTTAATAAACTCAAGTTCTTTAAAATTCAAGAGAATATACCGTGTCTCCGTATCCGCGATAATACCATCGAGTTTACTGCTTGCTTCCTGCAGATTAGACTCATCAATCTGCCCCTTAAAAACAAATACCTTTACGGAAGGATAATTTTCTAAGCCAAGAAGTTCTATTGTAACGACCGTCGCCATGAGAATAAGAAAACAAATGTAAGAATAGCCGCTAAACTAAGAGGAGAGAAGTATTTTTTTAGCTTCCTCCAAATTAGAAACCACAGGAATTATATCAGTTAATCCTACCATGTTCAATGTATCTTTGATCGTATCTGAAAGATTGATAATAACGACCTTCCCCTTTTTTTGCATGACAATACCATAGAGTTTTGCCAAAAGTCCGATAAAAACACTGTTAATATAATTCAGACTTTCCAAATCAAAAATATAGAGCGTTTTATTCATCGCTTCTACGTTCTTAATCATTTCTTTTTCTACATCAGAATCATGAACATCCAATTTCTGCGAGAAATTAATAATGGCAACTTCAGGCATGGCATCAATAGAAACTTGTTGAACATCTTGTGGAGTTTCAATAATATCGGCCAGATTTTTCTTGGCGATCACCTTCATTCCTCCTTTTGAACTTTTTTCAATGGAGAATCCGTCCGTCCAGTTGGAAACAATAACGGAAAGCCCCCGCCCGGAGGTTTTGGCCAACGATGTATCTTCTTTACTCTGCTGAATAATTTTTTGGAGTTCATCGGGAGTAAGTTTACTATTTCCCGTCCCCATATCCTCAATAGCAAAAAGAATACTCTCTTCTGTTATCTCGATCGTTAAAAAGACATTATCTGTCTTGTCTTTCGATCCATATTTTACGGCATTCATAAACAATTCATCCATAACAAGCATCAATCGATTGATCCATAATTCTTTCGCATCAATAACGCGTAAGAGATCTCCTACAAAATTACGAATAGTGTTTGAAAAACGGAGATCTGCAGGTAAAACGATACTAACTTGTTCTTTTGTTCCCATAAAAATGATATTTCTTCTTTGTATTATAGCATACTTCCATTGCTCATATCAACTTATTCCTGTTTCCAGCGAGTATAACCATTGTTTGATCTTCATCACTTCACGATCCTCTTCCATAATAATATAATAACGAAGCAATTGTTTAAGATAATCTTGTTCGATACGATTTTTGGGGATACTCTCTAATGAGCGGGCATGAATGAAATTCTGTATACTGGCCACCCCCTCTATCTTGAGGATTTTTTTGAGTAATCGTGCTGTTTTCGTTGAAATTTCCCGAATCATATTATAGGTCTTGTACGCAACCTGTTCATCCGGATCAAAGAGGAAGGAAAGTAAAGGGGCAATAGCATCATCCTGATCCATTTTTAATAGGGCGACCGCAGCATACTGAACAACCTCCCGGTCATCATGATGGAGCAATTGGCGTAATCGCTGAGCTTCCTGAAGAGCACGAATCTCTCCAAGGGCATAGATCCCGGCAAGTACGGTATTTTTTTCTTTACTCTCCAAAAGCGACAGCAGGTGAATTAAGAGTTGTAACCGATACTTCGGAAATTGCCAGAGGGCAATGATTGCATTTGCTTTTATCCGTGGAGAAGAAGAGGCAAGATACGGAGCAATATAGGGATAACAATTAATATCCCCGAATAAACCAATCACATAAATACTATCGGCAACAATTTCTTCATTTTGGTTATGCTGCAAAATATCGAGAAGGAAATGAACAATTTCATGATGTTGAATATTGGAGAGAACTTTGATAATGGCAGCGCGAAGCTGTTTACTATCTTCTTTGATAAATAATGCTGATAAGACCGTAATAATGTGGTACTTGGAAAACACCTGCATATGCAGTCGTTTCCCAAGATCCTGAAATTGAGCAAGCGCCCGGCATGCTTCAATTTTTACTTCAAGATGATCATCTTTTAAACACGTCAATATTTCAGGCAAGGACAGGGGATCCTGCAGTTTTCCTAATGCTTGCAAGATTTTCATCTTGAGCCCCGGCCCATAGGTCCGATACAGGAGTGCTTTGGAGAGAATATCCGCCGCATGATGATGCCCTGGTTGACTCAGAATTTCTATGGCATTCGCGGTCAGCTCAAAATCCTTGGACATTTCAAGATTTTTTTTGGCTGTCATCGTAAAGGATTTTTGCATTGACATCACCATAAGAATCATCATGACAAAAAGAAGAATCCCTAAATAGGATAGCCATATATGGCTCTGTTGGAGAGGAGCAATGGTCTGCACCAAAAAAATAAGAAGCGTGGACAAGAGGAGGCTTATCGGTTTTAATATGCCTTCTAATAATTCTCGGATATGCTCTCGTATATGTTCTGCCACAGAGTAATATGCACTATGGTAGGCTGTTTTTTGTACTCCTCCTAACATTTCCATACTGGCTTTTGACAGTACAGGAAAAAGCATTCCCGGAAACAATATACTTCCACAGACGAGAATCATCGTGACAAATGGTAATGGAAAAAAACTCCGAACGGTCCCTAACCGACCAATAATCCGTCCGGTAAAAAACAATTGCATGACAATGACCAAGACAGAAAACAAAATCTGAAACGTTCCCATACGTTCTGCCAAAACATCTTGCAAGGGGGAGTAATCGAGAACATGCTCTGCTATTTTTCCGTCATGAACAGTATCCAACGCTCGAGTGTATTGGATATCAATAATGTTCAGAGTGACTGTCCATAAGAGAAGCAGGAGGGCAATACCCCTCATAAAGGGAATGGCCTTAATATGTTCGACCCCCCGGAGGATAGAAGTAACTGACAGATGTTCCTTTTTTTCTCCCAAACGATACATTCTCTTTTGCATCTGTTGCACAACAATGAAAAGCATAAGAAGCATCAGAAATATGGCTCCAATCAGAAAGAGAAAATTTTCGGTATGTATTGTGCCAATCAACAGGATAACAAGAATACCGGATAGCATACCCCCTAAGGGTTCTGTTGTTTCAATTAAGGGAACGACGCGCTGGTTTTCCAAAGGAGTAAAATCGTCTTCTGTTTCACGAATGAGCAAAATATCTATTTGGGGAAGGAATACCCCCAAAGCAAGAAAAAAGAAGAGAAAAAAGAGGGTATGTCCCTCCCGATAGAAAAAAGAAAATAACAAAGAACCGATCAAGAGCATAAGCGTTATTTCCATCAAAGAAGATCTCTTCACCTTATAAATAACAAAGGAATATACAAAGGACCCGGCCATAGAAAAGAGGGCGTACACGACATAAAGAAGAGGGAGATAATACAATCCGTATGCTCCTACAAAAAGAGCTATAGCGACGATCCACATTAAAAAATACCCCAAATAATAGACCAATCGAAGTGTCCAGATTTTCAATACCCGAGGAACCTCTCTTCCGGAGATATTGAATATTTTTCCGAGTAAGATATGCGGGGTCAAGTGTTGCATAGAAACAAAACATAATCATATTATTATAACATTATCTTTCTTTTTTTACACCCCCCCCTTTTTTTTCTCTCACCCCCTCCTCTTGTATGGTATAATGTCCATTGTTATTGTCTCTATGCCCATTCCCTATCTTTTTATCGATCCGTCCACAGAAGAAGAAAAGAACTTACTCCAAAAAGTGGCAACCTTGGTAGATTTCCATTTTCATGATCTCTGCCAGCATACCTCAAAACCGATGCGAGACATCTTGCAAAAACTGGTTGTCCGCACCATGTGGGAGAGTAGCAGTCGTGATAAATACGGGGAATACTATGGTGTTCCCGCACCACGACAAACTCCCTATGACAGTGGAGTGCTTCCTCCTGAAATCGTTATTTTTGCCTTCCCGTTGCTACGAGATTACCCTGACCAAGAAGCTCTCACTAAAAAAGTCCGCATTGTTATTATTCATGAAATAGGGCATCATTTAGGATTGCCTGAGGCAGAATTGCGCAGACGCCATATTTATTAATCATGTGAGGATATTACTCAACTGCGACCAGGAGAAGAAGGGTGAATGGCTATAAAAAATATCTGATCCTATTTGGACGCAACAGGTATGATACTGGTGCCGCGGGAGGGACTTGAACCCTCATGTCTTGCGACATACGCTCCTGAAGCGTACGTGTCTACCAATTTCACCACCGCGGCATTGTTGTGCACAACCAGTATAAATATTTTTTATGGGATGACAACAAAAAGTAGTACTCCGCTTTCCTTGTGCTATGATATTCATGTTGAATCCTCATTCCTTTCCTATGACTCCTGTCATACCAACAGAATCCACCTCTTCTTCTCTAACCCCTACGGCAGAACAGTGGGATCAAATGATCTCCATCTTGAAGAGTATTGAACAACACCTCAATCCTCCTCTGTGGAAAAAGATTCTTGGGTTTATCTTCACCCACGCCATTACGATTCTCTCTCTGCTCACCTTGGCGTATGTCACCTGGCAGATCTGGGGTATTGTGACCGGCATGCAACAACAAGTTTCCAATATCGTGGGGAGTGTCGGAAAAATGAAACTTTGGTAACTGCTGTTTACCCTGTTTCTTTCCTAAAGAGGTGTCATGGTGCCGCCGGTCGGACTTGAACCGACACCCCTTTGAAGGACAGGCTTCTAAGACCTGCGTGTCTACCAATTTCACCACGGCGGCAAAAGCTCTGACTCATTAAATCAAAAATGTCCAGAGAATCAAGAGCAGTATGACCACAAACAACAGAAGCCCTGAGAGTAGTTTTTTCTCCATCCAAGAAAGTTTCACCCAACAATAGAGATGAATCAACAATACCGCAATGGCTATTTTGTACAGCAGAGGAGATAAGAGTGTGTTCTGCAAAAAAAGATATCCGCTGAAGGGAAGATGTTTAAAGATGATTAATTCTGCAAAAACAAAATAAAATCCATAAAAAGCGAGCAGCCATCCGGACAAGATTCGTAATTCTTCCGCCACAGCATTCACATACATATTAGGAATATTTTTGGAGGATTCTTCGGTTTCTATTTTTATACTCGTCATGAGATCATTGGTTTGTTGAAGAATTTGCTCCTCATGAACAGCTTTTTCTTCCTCAAGAGCATTTCGTTCCTTTTCTTGTAGCATCTTCAGGACTTCCAACATCCGTTTCTCTACCCCATGGACATCGCCCATTTTGACCAAATAGCGCAGATCTTCTTTGGCATCAAAAATGGTATTGTAATCAGCATCATAAGGGGATATTTCTTGCAAAACTTGCTCGGCCTTCTGAATAACCATTTCCGCTTCGGCGAAAAACACTTTTTTTTCATCTTTTCGTTCCTCTCCTTCTGTCTGTATGGGATGTAATTGCTGGACAGTCAGCCCATGATCTTCTTCCAACTTTCTGCGAGCCAAGACCTCTGTTGCAGCCGTAATCGTTCCTAAGATTTTTTTCCCTTGCTCATTGCGGGCCTCGAAAGAAAATATTTTTTTTCCTTTTTCAATCGGGAGAGGGGAAACAACAGGAGACAGTGTGAGGACAGTATATCCTAATTTTTCCAGATTTTTTTGGGCACTATCCAGCGAAGTGGCGGAAATAACACCAGTCAGTGTTTTATTCCCTCGTGTCGTAACCGTATACCGAAATTTGAACGTCTGTGATGCCATACTATGATGATTTATCTTCTAACTTGGGAAAAAGGATGCCAATCGGTTCCACCCGAAACCCCTCCCGTACCTTCCCATAAGGAATAGTAAGTTTCTCCATATTAACACCAAGAGCTTTTTGAATTTTTAAGGATGTTCGTGGAATAAAGGGGTACAGCATGAGAGCGACATTAGCCAGTATTTCAAGAAGGATAAAAATGACTTGTTTGAATTTCTCCTGATCCTGCTTGAAGAGATTCCAAGGAGCATTTTCGGTAATATACCGATTGGAAAAATAAACAAGATTCAGACAGCTTTCAAGGGCTGTTTTAAAATCATATTGGTCAAAAAAGATTTCATAATCCCTCCATGCCTGACGAATCATCTGTTCGATTTCTTTATCCTTATAAACCCGCGGAACACGACCAACAAGATATTTTTGAGTGATCACGATGACCCGATTGACCAGGTTCCCAATCCCGTTGACCAGCTCTGCTTCATACGTGTTATGAAACCGTGGCCAGGTAAAATCAATATCCCCCCCCATAACCGTTTCTTTTAAAAGAAAAAACCGGAGAGCTTCTGATCCATAACGCTCCATAACCACAAAAGGATCAACAATATTCCCCATCGTTTTGCTCATTTTTTTCCCTTTGGAGGTCACAAACTCATGAATAAAGATTTTTTTAGGTAACGCCAGATCTGCCGAGAGAAGCATAGCAGGCCAGATCAACGCATGGAATCGAGAGATATCTTTTCCAATAATATGGACATCCGCCGGCCAATACTGAGCGAACTGTTTGGGGTTATCACTGTATCCGATACCGGAAAGATAATTGGTCAGGGCATCGCACCAGACATACATAACATGATTGCTATTGTTCGGAACTTCAATTCCCCATGCCAAACTGGTTTTAGGACGGGAAAAACTCACATCCAATAATCCTCCACGGATCACATTGATCATCTCGTTTTTTCGAAATTCGGGAACAACTTCCAATTCCCCCGATTCTAATTTTTCAATCAGAAGATCAGCATATTTAGACAGTCGGAAAAAATAATTTTCTTCTTCTAAGAAAATCGGAGGCTTGTCATGATCGGGACATTTTCCATCAATCAAATCTTTTTCTGTTTTAAAAGCCTCACAGCCAACACAATACAACCCTTTATATTGTTGTTTATAAATATCCCCTTTGTCATAGATCTTCATCCAAATTTCTTGGGCCGTTTTGATATGCCGTTCTTCGGTTGTTCGAATAAAAGCCGTATAATCAAAATCGAGACTGGTTTTTAACTGCTGATAGATGGGAACGTTCTGATCAGCGAGTTCTTGAGGGGTCATGTGAAGTTCTTTTGCTTTTTCAACCATCTTGGAACCATGTTCATCCGTTCCCGTCAAGAGAAAGGTGTCATATCCCTTCATCTTTTTAAAACGGGCCAGGGCATCGGCCTCAATAAATTCTAAGAAGTGCCCCATGTGGGGTTTGCTGTTCGGATAAGCAATAGCGGTGGTGAGATAAAATTTTTCTTTCATGGGAATGGTAACAGGAGGTTAGTGTACGGAAGTAAAGAATATTTGTCAAAACCTAATAGGGATCAAAAATGGCAAAATGAAAAGCAGGGAAGAGATCTCCTTGGGGAACAGTCACTTCTTCAATTTGTTCAAAGTTATGATCTTTCCCTGCGGCCGTAATTAAAAAATTTTGATCAGCATAGGAATTTCCTTGGAAAGAGAGCGTATACTGCACATTTTTCCCGGACGTAATATTGGATAACACAAGATAATTTTGAGTATGTCCCAGTAAGAAGTTATGAACGGTTTCATTCGGATTGGTATTCATGTCCAACCCTTTGAAGATACCACTGGCATCCAAACTGTGCAGTACGGGAGAAACATAGGCATCAGGCAGATCCTGAGAGACGGAACAATATATATTGCCCATACTTTCTGTTTTCATGTCTGTCGGACGAAAACCAAAAATCGCCCATTTTATACAAACATTTTCCCCTTCCATATCCCCTCCATAGGTGAGGTCAAAAATATCGGTAGACGGATTGAAATTCTCAATGGTCACGGTATTCCCCTGTCCTATATCTTTATATAATGCCAAGGAAACGGACTGATCAGGAAAAAGGATGTTATTCCCTTCTTCAGGAATACGATTCGTTCGCGCTTTGATGATATAGGTATAAAAGGGATCCAATGGGGAAGTCCCTAAAACGCCTTCCTTGGTTTCTTCAAATCCGGGAAAATGATTTTTTAAAGAAAAGAGTGCTTCTTCAATCCCGCTCTCGGAAGCATAAAAAGCTTTCTGTGCACTTTCCAGAGAAGTGATCGAGACAGTTGACTGCAGGATAAGCGTACTGATCCCAAAGGTTAAAATAATAAAAAGCGCAATCAGAACGATGGCGACAATGAGGGCGTTCCCATGATGTTGATTACAGAGCAGACGCATAGAGTCGAGAAGAAAAAGTTGTTTGGAGAGTAAAATGTTCAGGCGTTTCGGGTTGATACGGATTAATCATAAAGCCATTGAATACCGTTGTAATCTTCTGCTGGAAAATATCCCGATGTGCTTCATCCGGAAAAAGAAAAAATCGTGCTTCTTGGATATGCAGGTTTTCTGATGTAAGCGGGAGAGGGGTTTGGTCGGAAAAACCGTCTGCTGGGACAAAGGTTTCCCCTTCTTTCTTTTCCTTATATATCCCCAGCGTATCCCTTCCTTCTTCTTTGGCAATAACAATCCGAGAAAGATTATCTTTACTAATCAGCGCCAAGGATGTATTGCCATCCTCCACAGAGAGCGGTTCATGATGAGCAGAATACCAAGCATAGTCAATTTGATAAAATTTCCCCCACCGATTAATGTCTGATAAAACCTGTTCCATTTCTGTATAAAGCTTGCGCATGATATTTTGTTTCTTCATCGTGACAGAGAGGTTGATATAACTGGCTACCCCCAGAGCAACCAGGAAGGTAAAGATCGTGATGGCAATGATCAGTTCAATGAGAGTAAATCCCTTTTTATTGGATGTGGTTGATATCATATTTTTTTCCAGTTGGTCAACAGCGTTGTAAGATCTATGCGTTTCCCCCTCCAGAGAACAGTGGCAGTAACCTCAAGCGTATGATCATCTTTAGGGGTAACGCTTATATACCGATAGAAAGGACTGTTTACCGCACCGGGAAGATCCTCATGGGTAAAGAGCGGAACACCCCCCCGAAGAACGGTTTTCAGACGATATGTTTCTTTAGTCGCCTCTGAGACAAGAACAGGAGACACTTTCCATGGCCACACCGTTCCCTGCGCATCGGGTGCAAACGATGGAGAAATAATAACGGTCTGGGGGGTATCAAACGATGCTCCCCATTTGTCCGCTCCTCCTGTAAAAGGATAGTTGTTTTTCCAATTACTGTCCCGGATATTCCGGACCATTTCTAATCCTTCTCGTGCTAATTCAATCGCCTGAACTTTTGTCATATTCTCCTGGTTAAGATGAATGGAAAAAACGGCAAGAGAAAAAATAGAGACCACCCCTATAACCAGAATGGTCATCCCAATGACCAATTCAATAAGCGTAAATCCGGTATGTTTTCCAAAGGGAGAATTATTCATCGTTCACTCGATTAGTAGCAGGAACATACTCTAGTTTTTTCATCAGAGCATTTTGCATCATTCCTACACCAATTTCCATGACGAGTGCTGTTTTTTGTACATGCCCGTCGGCCACCACCATGCCATTGCCAAAAGGAGGAGGGAAAAGAATCAACGCTGTCGTGTAGGAAACAGGAGCCTGCTCTGTATTCGATAGAGATCGCAATACAATATCTCCCAATTGCTCCTGCTGAATCTTATGCTTGGACATGAGGTCACAAGGGATTTCTGTGTTCGCCAGCAAGGGGCAAGAAAATAAAAGAAATGTGTTATCCCCCTGATGCATTTCCACCCCAACCACCGAAAGCCCTGGATCACCTGCTTGTGATTTATAACCGGAGACAGCATACGTTCTGGCCTGATCAATCATCTGCGTAATGGCATCGACCCCGTTCTGAAGCCGTGTTTTTGCTCCCAGCATACTATAACTGGGAAGCAACACGACCAGCAAAATACCGATGATGGTAACCACCACCAGTAATTCAATCAGCGTGAAACCTGGAAAGGAGATCTGTCTCATACAAATATGTATTTATCCTATTTTTTCACTGATAGAGAATATGGAACCTAAAACGATGAAAGCAAACCACCCTACCACCACACCAACAGCAATGATGGCTAACGGCTCGATAACACTCGTTAGATTTTTGAGTGTATGATCTATTTCACGTTCGTATTGATTCGCTATCTTCTGTGTTGCAGTTGAAATGGTTGCTGTCTTCTCTCCCACGGCAATCATCTGGGTGAGATCCTCCGGAAAAAGATCCCCCTGTCGTTCCAGACTTTCGGAAATTTTTCCCCCTTTCTGGACATCAACAGCGACCCTATCCAGTGCAGATCGATACACTTCATTTCCAAGAGAAAGTGCAGTTGTTTTTAATGTTTTGATGAGGGGCAATCCGTTATCAAGCAATGTCCCCAAAGCCCTGGCAAATCGCACCAGAATAATTTTTTTCAGTAAATCCTTAACCAAGGGAAAAGAAAGCTTCGTTCCATCCCACCACCGTTTTCCTTTTTCTGTTTTAATATAAGTCTGAAAGAGATAGAGGAGGAGAAGGATGAGCAGGACAAGTAAAAAAAGATTTTTTTGCACAAAAGTGTCAAACGCAATAAGAAAGAGCAGTGTGTCCGGAACTTCGGCGTGAATGGAAGCAAAAAGACTCTGTAAGGGGGGAATAACAACGGCAAGAATAATAAACAGGGATACAATAAGTGTAATAATGATCGTCACAGGATACATCATGGCCTGTCGAATCTTCAAATACAGTTCCAGTGTCTTATTAATATCGTCCGATAATTTAGAGAGGACAATATTAAGACTACCCGTCATCTCTCCTGATTGGACAATTCCAACCTCCACTTCGGTAAAAACCATGGGGAATTTCGCCAGAGCGGAAGAAAGATTATCCCCATGCTCAATATGATAACCGATGGTATGAATAATTCTCCGAAAACGTTCATTGGTTGTTTTGTCAGCAAGAATCTGTAACACTTTGAGCACCGGAATCCCTGCATCCACCATGACTGCAAACAATTCAAAAAAATAGGCCTTTTCTTTGAGGGAAACCTTCCCATGATCAATGAAAAAATCATTTATCTTCGTCAGAAGTGATTTTCTACTGTTATCATATACTCCATAGACAATAACATCCGTTTGTTGTTCTGTTGTCATAACCATATTACTGTTTATAATAACTTTCGAGGGTTAATGTATAATCATTCCGTGTTTTATTCAGGTTCAGTGAAATATTTTTCACAAGAAATAATCGTTGAGCATGTTCCAATGCACTCATCAAATGAATAATAGGGTTATTCTCCCCTACGGATGAAAAATTAGCAAGAATAGAAACCTTGCGAGGAATATCTGTACCGGTCGTTTTAGAAAATGAAATGGCCGATAAGAGAACTCCCTGGGCTTGTGCAATGGAAGAAATTTCATTGATTAAGGATTGTTGATCGAGGTGTTCGGGAATAAGATGCGCATACCGCTCTTTGTCTTGTTCCGTCATTTTATCATATTCATTTTTCATCATGGTTGCCGTATTTAAATCCTCTCTGGATTTATCAAGAAGACGCGCCTGTTGCTCAACATTCAAATCCATTTCATTATCCTCTTGGATCAAAGGGGCAAGATAAAAAAAGGTCAGAAGCAATGTGAGCAATAAAACCGTAAAAACAATCAAAGAATCTTTTTTCATAGAAAAACAGCTTTAGGAATTAGTATTGCCATTCAAAACGGGAGACACGGAAGTAGTCATTTTGCTATAATCCAAAACAATCGGGAAATGAATCACCATCTGCTGATCCTGTGAAATCCCTGAAGTCAAGGAAGGAACAAAAACATCCTTAAACTGCTGGGAAGCGAGTAATAGTTCTATAGTCCGCGATACATCCACCATATTTGTGGTAGACAAATTGGCAGTAATCTTTCCTTTATGATCACCGGTAAGGGTGACAATGGAAACAGTTGAAGGGAGTGTTAAAGTCAAATCGTTTAAAAGCTGTGACCAAACAATGTTTTGACGAATAAGACCGTCCGCCACTTGTTTAGCCTCCATCACCGTCTTGATATCACCGGAGAGCATACTCGCAATCTGCTCTCGATTCTGCTTCATTTCTGCCTTCATATTTTCAATGTTCTGTTTCTTGAGGTATATCATGACATGAAAAAAAACCGCAACAAGAATGACAATCCCAAATAAAAAGATGGACCACGCCAAACGGCTTGATTTGGTATGTTTCATGTTTTCTAAAGGGCGCGGAAGTTCTTCAGATTCATTCATAGATAAAAAGAAGAAAAAGGTAAGTATATTGTATCATGACAATCAGCTGATTCAATGGATCGCTTCCCGATACAAGAAAAGTCGCAGATGTATCAAGGATGGTATTATGTTATCCTTCAGCTTTTTTCAAAAAACTGGCGATGGCAAAGACAATTGCAGGAAAAGAAAACCAAAGATTGTAATAATCAATCAGGTTCCGAACTAAGGTGGAATCCCGTTTAAGACTTAAAATGGCATCATTCGTAATAGCTCCCGAGAGCTGCAAAAACGATCCTCCTGAAGTATAAAATAGGATGGTGCTGACCACTAAGCCGGCACTTAAAATCCCAAAGATTCCGTTTACGATCAGCGTTACTATTTTGGAATGTTCATCACTCAGATGGACTTGAAACTCTCCTTTCATAGCCAGTACCACAATAACCCCGATAAAAATAAGAATCTTGATCACAATGGCAGAGGTCGCAAAATCCATCCTCGGAAAAAAGAGGGCAATCACCTTGGGAGATATGTATCGTCCAACAATATTCCCAATCCCATCAGCAGTCAGGATTGCGATATAGGTACTGATAATAATCTTGAGGGTTTGGTTTCGCCCTATAATAAAACTATAGGCAATAATGATGGTGAAAAAAACGATGACAAAGAGATCCCACGTGAGAACAATACTCATAAAACAGCAAGGAAAAATACACTGGTCCTATCTTAGTACAACCTCTTTTTTTTAGCAAGGGGTCTTCAAAATCTTATGAATCTACTAAAACCATGTCTTTTTCTCTTTCTTCTCTAGGTCTAGTAATTCTTGGTACAAAGCTTCTTCTTTTTTGCTTAATCGTTTGGGGATTTTGATCGTAACACGCAAGAAATGATCCCCTCTATGATATCCTCCTGTCTGCTGTACGCCCAAATCTTTTAGACGAATCAACTCCCCTTCATGAATTCCCCTTGGTATTTTCACATTCTTTTTTCCATAAAGCGTATCAACCGTGATCTCATCTCCTAAAACAGCCTGAACATTGGAAATTTCCAGATCACTATAAATATGATTGCCTTCTCGTCTAAATTTCTTACTGGGAATCACATGAATGGACAGATATAAATCGCCCCCACTGTTCCCTTGTTTACCAGCATTCCCCTTTCCTGCAATACGAATTGTTGCTCCATCCTCGATACCGGCGGGGATTTTGACAGTAAAAAGGTCTCGATAATCAACTCTTCCCTCCCCCTTACAAACAGGACATTTCTTCTCGGGAATCGTCCCCTGCCCCTGACAATCGGGACACGTTGTGACGCTGCGAATACTGCCTAGAAAACTCCGTTGAATATAGCTCACCTGTCCGGCACCACCACAGGTAGGACATGTAACCATTTTGGATCCTTTTTCTACCCCTGACCCATTACAGGCACTGCATATTGCTTTGCGGTTGATCTGGATCTCTTTTTCTGTCCCAAAAACAGATTCCTCAAAGGTAATCTGAAGAGATAGCTGTAAATCTTCTCCTCGAGCAGACTTTCTGCCCCGGCGTTGTTTGTGTGTACCAGCAAAACCAGTACCAAAAAAGGTGTCAAAAATATCTTCAAACCCCATTCCACCCTGTTGAAAACCAGAAAAATCAAATCCTTCAAAACCAGAAAATCCTCCCCCTGGGGACTCTTGGTAAGAACCAAAGGTATCATACTGCTTCCTTTTTTCTGGATCAGACAACACTTCATAGGCCGCATTGATTTCTTTGAACTTCTCTTCAGCCTCCTTATCCCCCTTATTGCGGTCAGGATGATATTTTAAAGCCAATTTGCGGTAGGCTTTTTTTATCTCATCAACCGATGCGTTTTTAGAGACTCCCAATATTTCGTAATAATCTTGTTTTGGCATTCTCGTGTTTTGAGTGCTAATACTGTTCTATCATACTAAAAAATAAACCCCCTTGTCTAGACGAAAGAAAAAATCTATTTATGGGGTCATACGAGAGATGAGGGTAGCGATAGCTCCTTTTATTCTTCGAAGTTTTTTATCTTCGTCCATGATCTCGCGCAAGGAGGGAGAAGCTTTTACTCGTTCCCCTTCACAATACAATACCCATTCTCCTCTCTTCAATATTCCGGATTCCCGATCATGACGTTCTGCTTCAGCATTGGAGCGTTTTTGTGTTACCTGAGAAGGAAATTCTTCCCTCTCCTGACATACATGTTTTTGTTCGAGAGACATGTTTTTTTCATAATTAGTGTATAATGTTTTATTATATTCGTCAATAACTATCTTTTTTTGATTTGCTGTATTATAATGAGATTGAAATATCTTTGTTTATGAAAACATCATTACATAAAACTATGCTGATTGTCCTCGATGGTGTCGGGGAATATAAAGATTATAAAGGAAATGCGGTCAAAAAAGCTCAAAAGCCCTATCTTGATACGCTCTATAAAACATATCCTTGGACATTGTTGCAATCAAGCGGGCATGCTGTTGGGTTACCGCAAGGGGTACAAGGGGCTTCCGAGCCGGGACATCTGACCATGGGGGCAGGCAGAATTGTGTATCAGCCGTTGGAAGAAATTAATGAGGCGATCAAAAACAAATCCTTTTATACAAAAAAGGAATTTTTATCCTGTTTGAACCATGTCAAAAAATATAAAGGAATTCTACATCTTATAGGTATGATCTCCCCCGGCGGAGTACATTCCCATCTCAATCATTTGTTTGAACTGATGAAACTGGCCAAAAAAGAGCATGTTCAAAAAGTATACATTCATGCGATTGCTGATGGCCGAGACGTTCCGGAAAGAAGTGTGTTAACCTATATTCGTCGTATTCAACAAGAAATAAAAAAACAAAAGATCGGTGTGTTGGCAACGATAGTTGGACGATATTATGCAATGGATCGGGACAATAATTTCGATCGCACCAAAGTTGCCTATGATTTATTTGTATATGGGAAAGGGGATTATTTTCCCTCTGCCAAGAACGGAATGGATCATTTTTATGCGCATGCCCCTCAAGATATGAGAACCGATTATTATCTCACCCCGATTCGCCTCATTGATGAAAATAAACTCGTTCGCAAAGGAGACGGTATTATTTTTTTCAATTTCCGATCTGATCGGGCAAGACAGCTAACACAATGCTTTGAAAGCAAATATTTCAAACCATTCCCGGTAGATCCTCATGTCTGCGTTCCCAACATTTCCTTTGTCTGTATGGGACCCTACAGCGACAAACTCCCTGTCGCCTTCCCCGCCCCTGAGGTAAAAAACAATGTTGGGTCGTGGATTTCTCAGCATAACTTGAAACAGCTTCGCATTGCCGAAACAGAAAAATTCGCGCATGTCACGTTTTTTTTCAACTCCCAGATTCATGATCCATATCCCGGAGAAGATCGTATTCTTGTTCCTTCCCCCAAGGTTCCCAGTTATGCGGAAAAACCCGAGATGTCCGCTTATACCATTACAAAAAAAATCCTTCCGGAAATTAAAAAGGCCGCATATGATTTTATCCTGCTCAATTTTGCCAATGGGGATTTAGTAGGACACAGTGGAGATTTTCAGGCAGCCAAAAAAGCAATTGAAGTACTTGATAGCTGCTTATCGAAGATTATCCCTCTTGCCATCCAAACAGGGTACAATGTGATATTGACCGCTGATCATGGCAACAGCGAATTTATGATCAACAAAGATGGTTCCCCCAATCCTTCTCATACAACATTTCCTGTTCGATGTGTCATCATTACAAAAGATAAGAAAAAGATAACACAGAAAAAAAATCTCAGCATCGCTTCCATCGGTTCAACAGTAATCAAACTGATGAGTCTCCCTATCCCTCCGGAGATGACGGCGCCTCCTCTTGTTTAAAGTGTTTGTGCAAAAAATCTTGGATACACATACGTACTTATGCTGTCCTTTCCTTCATGCCCAAAATACATTCCCGCAAGGGAGCAGTCCATGGTCAATAATGTTTTATCTTATTCTTCTGCAAAATAAGAAAAGCGACATTGATACCTTCCTGTTTTCCGCCCCCTGAGACCACATAACGCATGAACTTTTCTCTGTTTTATACATATCCTTCATCAAGATATATCTTGTCGACGTTCCGTATTACTATAAGATCCGATAATATATCCTGCTCCAAGACTTTCAGAAATCACAAGAAAGCTTGGTGAGATCGTCCCTCATGAAATTTAACCTCAGCCAAAGGGATAATACCTTTTTTCTTTAGGATAAGGGCTCCCCCTAACACACGGGAAACAATATTGTTTTATATGCTTTCTTCTTGCTGTTCATCGATGACAGTATTTTTTCTGCTGGTTTACCATCAGGTTCATACATCTCTTTCATGTTCATGCGATCATTTGCTTAGCCTTCCTCCATTGTTGAGTATCTCTTGATTTTCCTCATCGATGAACGCGCTCATCAAGATCCAACATTCTTCCTGTTGCTCCAGAATCTTTCCAGTATCTTCCTTGCCTTCTTTTTCTATTTGATATAGGGTAAAAATAGGTACACATTATTTCTCTTTTTCCCATTTTTTGTTCATGAATCTTTGGTTTTGGGGCAGTCTGTGCGTAGGAGTCTTGATAATGCTTTTCATCAGTATCAAGTCCTGGAAACATCCAACATCCCTGCTGTATATATCACTCGCTTTTCTCGTCCTGGGAGAGGTGGGAAGGATCTCCCTTCCTTTTTTCGGACAGGAACTGCTGATCCTTGATCTGTTGGTATTGTTCTCTTTTTTCTTGTACATCTTCTCTGCCTGGTGGCGACGAAAAAATATTGTGTTGGGGAAATTATTTATCCCCTTCTTCCTTTTTGTCACGGTTGCATTTCTTTCTCTTCTCTTCCAGATACATCATTTTGAAAACACCGAATTGTTTATTTCATTCTCCTATCTGGTACGGTTTATTGCTTACTTCGGTCTCTATATAATCGCGCGCAATGAGACGATCAAGCCATACTGTCTTTTTCTTTTCCTCCTGATCATAGCCCTTGCCCTTGCTGCTCTGGGATTTATACAGTTCGTCTTTTATCCTGACTTTAGTTCCATGGAGACATTTGGATGGGATCCCCATATTGGAAGGCTTCTTTCGACATGGTTTGATCCCAATTTTTTGGGGGGATTTTTCTCCTTCATCATTTTGCTTATCTTAAACGTCCTGTTTGATAGAAAACAAAACAAGAAAGAGAAACTGTTCTTGGGATTGACCGCTTTCATTCTTTTTGTCGCGTTGGTGCTTACGTTTTCAAGAAGCGCCTACCTCATGTTTTTTGTCGGGTTGGTCCTGACAGGGCTCCGGGCTCCACGGGTGTTGATCGTTGTTATTCTTTTCTTTATCGTTTCGATCTTTCTTGTTCCTCGGGCTCAGGAAAGAGTACAGGAAATGGTTGGAAGCATGTTTGCCCTGGCTATAAACAGTTATGATTATGGAATGGATGAGACAGCAAAACTGCGTGTTGCATCTTGGGAGGAATCTTTTTCTATTTTTTATGACCATCCTCTCCTTGGAATCGGATATGATACAATGCGGTACGAGAAGTTAAACCGCGGAGATATTACGGATCCGACGATTCATTCGGGGAGTGGGGCAGACAGCAGCCTCTTAACAATCCTGGTCACAACAGGCATCATCGGTTTTCTCTTTTTTCTCTGGATGATTGTTGAGATATTTCACATTGCTTGGAAAATAACAAAACAGCAAAAAGTGTCTCCATTCATAAAAAACTTTTCTGCAGGCTTTGTGATCGCTTTTTTCTCCCTTCTCATGCATTCCTTTTTTGTGAATTCTCTTCTCCTTCCTTTTTTTCTTGTTCTCATATTGATCACCATCGGAATAGAGGAACAAGAACTTGCATTGATAGAGAAGAAGTTATCCTCAACCTCCTCATAAGTTTTCTCATCATCAAGACATTTTCTAGGGCATCACATCATCGAGTACCCAAAGATTTTGTTGCTCCATGAGATTGATAAGCTGGATCGCATATGTCGGCGTGGTGGCATATCCTGACCGGTATAATCCCCATGCTCCCTGGACAGGATCAAACATCACCAAACGAAACGGAGCATACCATGATTTGATCAGAAGAAGATTAGCATGATCCTGCCAGGACTCTTCTATATTGTGATACGCTCTGAAGTTGGCGTCAACACTATAGCGAATCCCGCCGTATACCTCGGATGTTTTTGATACAACCGTCCCGGCTGGTCCTGTTCCCTTGATACCGAACAAGTTGTAGGAAACAAGTCCCGTGTATCTGTCTGTTGGCAAATATTGTCCCCATCCCGATTCTAAAATAGCCTGCGCCGCCTGGAGACTTGCCGACATATTCTCTTTTTGTAAGATCTCTATGGCAAGGGGTTCGATCAGGGGACGGAATTGGTCCTGAGGACCAAAAGGCGTTGCACCATAGGTTTTGGTGGTAACAATATTCACGGTTATCGGCAAAGACCGGTATATATTATGTTGCTCGTCTTCCGCCTGAAGACTGAAACGGATTTTCTTCTTGGTATTCACTGGAGGAGCATAATCGAATCCAACAGAAGGATCATCTCCTACTGTTAGGGTGGTCGTGGTATTGTCCAAGACATCTGTTTGAAGAAGAACAAAATGGGCAATATTAAAATTACTGATGAAGGAAAAATGATAAGGACCGTCAATCACCTGATCGGGGCCTATATTTAATTGTACGAATGGACTCGTTTGGATATGTACCTCTCCCAAGGCAGTTTCATATACCGTTCCATTGGTATCATAACTTAAAAGAGTAAGCACATGATCCCCGTTCTGTTCCGGGCGTGGGGTCCAGGAGAAAGAAGCTTGTGCCCTACTCGATTCATTCGGCAAAGAAACCGGACTTGTCCCCCCTATATTCTTCACGATGGTGTTATCCAGTTTAAGCTCCATCTTTTTGATAGCAATATTAGATACCACAGAACAAGTAGTAGAACTTCCTATGCTAAAAGATGGGATCGTGGCCCGGACAGAAGGGGTTACTTCTATTGTGACATGGACAGGAGGTGTTTTGACACTTTTTCCTGTACGATCATACAGAATAGCCTGAAGAGAAACACTCCCGTTTTGTTCCCATTGAGGATGAAACAAGAAAGGTTTGTCCGGGTCAGCTTTTCCTAAACTGATCGTTGTTCCATCATTTTGGACAAGAGCATATTCCACATAGGCTACATTATAGGTATGATAAACCTCCAGACGTACAGGACTGCTGATGTGATCGCCTTCTGTTACTCCCGTTAATATTCCGCTTTTATCAACACGGATCGTCACTGGCAGAAGAGTTGAATAATTTTTTCTTCCTCCGTTCTCTTCCACAACCGCCACCAGATATCGTATGCCATCCATGGAAGGATCGGGAAGAAAGGAAAAATCATCATGGGGATCGGAAGAGAGGGAGACAAGAGGTCCTTTTATTGTTTTCTGATCGAGGAGATATATTTTTACCCATTTGATATTGGTTATATCCGTATCAACATGCAGGATAGTCTTTCCGGTCAAGAGAGAAGGAAGATTGGTAAATCGAACAGGAAAACCATGTGCGGTATGTGTATCTATCATCACGGCGGGGAGGGTATTGTCCCAATCCACCTTTGCCCCCAAGGCAGTAGAAATGAACCGGATAGGAACATATGTCTTATGATTGATCAACTGGGAGGGGACATCCATCAATGCTCCAATATGACATGTGCTGTCTAGGCATGCAAACCGCTCTCCAACGGTAAATCGAACATATTTGTCTCCTTTTGTTACGGTTACCACCCCTGTTTTATCCTTCCAGGTTACTTTTGCTTTCAGGTATTCAAACAGAGGGCGGAGAGGAACAAGGGTACGACCATCCTTATAAATAGGCGCGGGCGTCATGGGGACAATTTTCCCATCTATCTTCAGTTGTATTGTTGATGCCGCCGAGACAAACGTTATTTCTCCCAAGAAAAAAAACAATCCAAACAATATTTTTTCAAAATATTTCATAGAGATATTATATACCTCAACTATACCAGAAAAATTTTTTCTTTAAATAATCAATGTGTTTTTTTTGTTTTTCTTCCTGTTGTAGTATAATGCACATGGTTTTTATCCCATCTCCCCTTCTTATACGAACAACTCTTATACTTGGTATCATACCCTTATCAAACCATCTTGGGCTCCTCCTTCTTGGCTTTTTGGACCCGTTTGGACGATATTGTATATACTCATCGCGGCTTCTTTTGGAACAGTGTTTTATAAAGCATACACAAAAGAATTGCCCTGGATTGTTGTCCTCCCGTTTGCTCTCAACCTCCTGTTCAATTTTCTCTTCACTCCTTTGCAGTTCGGATTGAAAAACAATCTTCTTGCCACCCTAGATATTCTCCTTGTTTTTATCACTCTTGTCTGGGCACTCCTTTTGATCTATCCCAAACTACCCTGGGTAACATATATCAACATTCTCTATCTATTATGGGTTTGTTTTGCAACCATTCTTCAGTTTACCATTACACTATTGAATCGGTAAAAATAATAGCGTATAAACATGTTGTTTTTTCTATCTTAAAACAACAACGATGTTTTATTGATCGTATAGTATAATAATGATGCTTTGATGTTTAAAATTGTTTCTCCAGCAAAATAAGAATCTCATCTAGCACAGGCTCCCTCATAACAGGAAGATCCCATTCTAACAGGGCATAGATCCGATTGACCAGTTTTGAGCTTGCAAAAAGTCGTTCTGCCTTTTCCTTCTCGTTTCCCCGAGGAGGACGCAGAGAATTATTTAACGGCTTACGCAAAGCCTGAGGAAGATATAATGCCCCTTCTTTAACCGCCGATAACAACAGTCTCATCAGTTGTCGTTTTGCCAAAGAACTTGCCTCGTTATCCGTCCAACAAATTAATTCGCGAATCTTTTCATGCAATACCCCGTTACGAAACACCTTATGTAATTGATCATGCCATTCTACATCAACCTGCACTTTATTTATTTCATGCCCGCTGCCGTGGCGAGATCGTGGAATAATATGATGAATATTCCGTTCCCCATGATCGATCTCTTTTTCAGACATAGAAGAACCCATAAATGACTAAAAAGGGTAATATCGTAGAAAAATAAATTCCCCTTGTCAATGAAGTGTAAGTGTCTCGTCCATATTGCATTTGTCAGGTAGTGGGGTTCATAACTGGCTCGGTCCTTTGATATCTTATTCTTTTCCTTTCTGTTTTCATCAAAACAATGTTCTGCACCGGATAGAAAAGATTTCCATTGGTACCATAAATCAAAGGGTTTCCCACAACAAGAGAAGGTTTCCGTTTTGAAGATCTCCTTTGAGAGATCATATACCGATGGGTTAAAGCATATCGGTATACTATATCCTTGCCTGTGAAATCCTGATGGTATACAACATCCAAATGGTATATACGCTCATCGTTGTCATGAATACAATAGGTATGGCAACTGATACCGTATTGGGATAATACCATGATGATCATTTTTTGTTTATTTCCTTTTATCCCTTTTGTTTATAGAAGGGAAAATATGTGTATAATCTTATAAAGCATCCTCTATTTCTTCTTGGCCAAGATGTTTTTTATTTTTGGTACCATAAAGCCTAAAAAAAGATTATCATACACAGCTCTGTATAAAAGACACAATTTATACACAATTTATACACATTGTTTTTGATACATCTTTTTATACATCTTTTTTCTATTCTACAATAAAGAAAAATTATTTTTCCTATACATACCCAATTATTATTTTCCTTAATAATAAGCTGTTTTTTTATACACATTTTTTTATTATTACCATCTCTTTTCTTTTGGTTTTTTGTTCAATTTCTTAATACAAAAATTTTATTGTTCTCAAAGAATACGTATTTCTGTTAAAAAACATTTTTATACAATATTTTACATTTTTGTAAATATTTTAATACTAATCACTGCATATAAATATTTATAAAAAAATGTTTTACAAACATAGTAAGTTGTACTACACTGGAAACGTCCAAGAAATAACCTTTTTTGGGATATTCTTTTAACAGACGCGTATGAAAGTTATTTGTCAACAAAAAGAGTTGTCACATGCGCTCAATATTGTTAGTCGAGCGGTAAAGGCAAACTCCACCCTTCCTGTTTTAGACAATATTCTTATTAAAACAGAAGGAAAAAAATTATATTTTTTCTCAACAAATCTTGAAATAGCTATTGAGTGTAGTATAGACGTGCAAGTAAAGAATGAGGGGAGTATAACAGTACCAGCAAAGCTATTTGATAGTTATGTATCTCTTCTTCATGATGAAGAGGTGGAGTTATCGGTTAATAATGCAACAGACTTTCATATTAAAACCAAAACATCCGAAACCAAAATAAAAGGGATTAAAGCTGAACATTTTCCCTCGATACCAAAGGTGGAAAAAGAAGGTAGTTTTTATATAGAGAATGATTTGTTATTACAGGGGATTACCCAGACGGTATTTGCTGTTTCTATGAATACTGCTCGACCTGTTTTAGCAGGTATTTATATGCATATAGGATCGAGTGATGTTACTTTTGTGGCTACAGATAGCTACCGATTAGCAGAGAAAAAAGTGAAAATAAAAAAAGCAGATACAACCATAGAAGAGTTTATTGTTCCGTATCAGACCATGCTTGAAGTAGGAAGAATTTTTACCAAAAAAGAGGAAGATATTGAGGTGATTATTTCCAAGAACCAAATTCTCTTTACACAGGATAATATTAAACTTATCTCTCGGTTAATAGAGGGACGTTTTCCGGAATATAATCAGATTATTCCCAAACAACATAGTTCACGGGCAGTTATGGATGTTGATGAATTTTTATTGGCTATTAAAAGAATTAGTCTCTTCGCTCGAGAAAATAGTTATAATATTAAGCTGGAAATAAAAAAGAATGGAACCGTCACTATATCATCAAATGCAACAGAAATTGGAGAGGGAAAAACAGAGATTCCCTGTGAAGTAGAAGGACAGGATGCCACCATTGCTCTCAATGCACAGTATCTTATGGATTTTTTAAATAATATTGGGGAAGAAAAAGTCCAGTTTGATATTGATACCAAATTAACACCTGCCGTCTTTCGGCGTCAGAGCAAAGGGGATTATCTTTATCTGGTGATGCCCTTAAAAATGGACTAATAACATCCGGAGTTTAAAACTCCCGATCGAACATAAGATCTTTTTTCATATCTTAAGCGTTTTACTTTGAGAGGTATTCTTTCCGGGGTTTTTCCCAACAATCTACACCACACTGTTTTAGAGCGGCTGCATCAAGAAAAGAAAGCCGTTGTTTCAGGTGTTGGCACCCCTCTGTCCAAAGCATTTTTTTTGATGGATCTCTTACAAAATAATGGATACCGCCAATATGTCTATATTGCCAACAATGAGAATGAGATTCCGGAATTGATCACTTCTCTTCGTTTGTATGATAGTGATGTCATGATCAAAACCTTTTTATCCGGGGAAGATGTTTTTTTGAAACAAAGAGATAAAATCCTCTTTATGAAAGAGAAACAAAGGAACCAGGAGACCACTTTTATTTTAACAACCCCTGAATTTATTTTTGAAAAAGTTCCTCTTTCCTCACGTCTTTCTCAAGAAGTTCTGATTCTTCATAAAGGAGACAAGATCGTGTTACGAGATTTGTATGAGCGATTGATTGCTATGGGATATACCCCATCTGATGATGCCTATCTTTTGCCCGGCAAATACCGTATGGAAGGAGGGAGTATTAATATTTATCCTCTTCAGGAGGAAAGGGTGTATAAACTTGATTTGCTCGATAATGTTATTGATCATCTCTATGTTTTTCGACCAGAATCAAAAGAAACGATACAAGAGGTTCATTCTTGTGAGGTATATCCCCATCATTTTTCGTACAAGGATACTCCTTTGCTGGACTACATATCTTCACAGTCTCTTGTCATCAGTGATGAGCTTGATTTACAGGATGAAGAAAAATTTGAAGAACTCCAACGTCTGGTGAACAAAAAGGGGGATGTTTCTTTGTTGAAGATAACTTCTTTTCCGGAGGAGGATGATATTTTTGAGCACCTCCGATATTTATCAGTGATTAAGTATTATACAGCGGCAGATTTTGTGAATGATATTCGGGAAAAATATATGGCGATGTGGAAAACGGTATTATTGACTAAAAATCAAGAAGAAATTATCGCTATTTTACAGGACAACAATATTGAGTTTTCGCTTTCTCCTACCTATTTTACAGAACATGAGCGCGGCATTGTTGTCCTGCCTGTTCTTTCGGATCTCACCCTGCCAAAATCTTTTCAAAACACCAATCTCAAAATAGAAATTTTAACAGACCGTGAAATTTTTCGGGTGAAAAAGAAGAGCAGTATCGTGGAACAAAAAACAGTTCTTGATTTTATTACTACCCTGAAACCCGGAGATTATGTTGTCCACAATGATCATGGGATTGGACGATTTCTTGGAATTGATAAAAAGACCATTGATGGGATCACCAAAGAGTATATCCAAATTCAGTATGCAGGAAATGATCGATTATTTATTCCGACGGATCAGGCGGGAAAGGTGAGTCGATTTATTGCAGGGGGTGATGATAAAGAGCCGAAACTCACACGGTTGGATAGTGGAGAGTGGTTGCTGGTTAATAAAAAGGTGAAGAAGGAAACAGAAAAAATAGCGAAAGAACTTCTCGCTTTGTATGCGAAGCGAAAATTATCCAAAGGATTTGCATTTTTGGCGGATAACAAGGATCAACAGGCTTTTGAAGAAACATTTCCGTATGAAGAGACTCCGGGACAAATGAAAGCGATTAAAGAAGTCAAAGAAGACATGGAGAAACCTATCCCCATGGATCGGTTGGTATGTGGAGATGTTGGATTTGGAAAAACAGAAGTTGCTCTACGAGCTGCATTTAAAGCCGTATTAAGCGGAAAACAGGTTGCGTTTATTTCTCCCGTTACCATTCTGGCGGATCAGCATTATAAAACATTCAAGAAGAGAATGGAGAATTTTAATGTGCGTCTAGTGATGATGAGCCGGTTCCAATCTGCTAAGGAACAAAAAGAAATTTTAGAGAAGCTTCAAAAGGGAGAGATTGATATTGTTATTGGAACGCATCGATTACTTCAGGATGATGTTGTTTTTAAAGATCTTGGTCTTGTGATTGTGGATGAAGAACAAAAGTTTGGAGTGAAACAAAAGGAGAAAATCAAAAAATTTCGTTGCAATATTGATATCCTCACCCTCACGGCTACTCCAATCCCCCGCACCTTGAATATGAGCCTGAACAAATTACGAGATATTACGACCATTACAACCCCCCCTCCGGGAAGATTACCCATTATCACTCAGGTCCGAAAATATAGTGATGTTTTTATTCGTGAGGCCATCCTTTTTGAATTACAACGAAAAGGACAAGTTTATTTTTTACATAACAAAGTCCAAACCATCGAAGGTATTGCAGACAAATTACGAATTCTTATCCCAGAAGCTCGATTTGTTGTTGCTCATGGACAAATGGAAAGTAGAGAACTAGAAAATCGTGTGATGGCTTTTAAAGAAGGCCAATATGATTGTCTGGTCAGCTCTACGATTATCGAGAATGGGATCGATCTTCCTAATGCCAACACCTTGATTGTAAACAATGCCGATCAATTTGGACTTGCACAATTATACCAATTGCGGGGACGGGTGGGAAGAAGTCGTCAACAAGCGTATACCTATTTACTCTATTCCGGACATTGTTTGAGTATAGAGGCTAAAAAAAGATTACGGGCTATTGTGGAAGCATCGGAACTGGGAAGCGGATTTCAAATTGCTATGAAAGATCTTGAAATAAGAGGAGCAGGGGATATTTTGGGAGCTCAACAGCATGGGGTGATAAAATCTGTTGGGGTCAGCCATTTTATTCGGATGCTCAATCAAACGGTAGAAGATATGAAATCTGGAAAATATGATGAAGCGATAGAAGTTCGTCCAGAAGAAAATATTACCATCGAACTTCCTCTTACCAGCTTTATCCCTGAAACGTTTATTCCGGATTATAAAGAAAAAATAGAGATCTATCAAAAAATGTCCGCGATGGACAGTTTTGCCGAGTTAAAAGAACTGAAACAAAGTTTGCAGGATGAATATGGCATACTCCCTGAAGAGGTCAAGAATCTCTTTAAGGTTTTGGAGATTAAATTAATGGCAAAAGAGGCGGGCATTTTATCTGTCCGAGTGAGTAGTTATACGTTACATGAAAAATTTTTGGAACTCCATATGTCTAAGAAAATAACCCCTTACCAGATTATGAATCTTTTGCAGGGGGAACATCATCAGTATTGGATTATTAGCGGAGATAAACTCAAGATCAATATAAAGCATTTTGGATTAGATTGGTATGAAGGGATTAAACAATCTCTCCAAAAACTGATTGATGGGAAAAATGAGAAAGAAGTTGAAAAGATCATGCACAAAACGGAAAAACAAGTTTCTATCTCCTCATAACGTGCAGCATGAATATCGCTAAACAAGTGGTTTGTCTTGGTGGAGGAACAGGGACGTTTACCGTTTTGCGAGGGTTGAAGCAATATCCACATCTTCATCTCTCCTCTATTGTTACGATGTCTGACAGCGGAGGGAGTACTGGGAAGCTGCGTAATGATCTTCGTGTGCTTCCTCCCGGGGATGTGAGACAAAGTCTCATAGCTCTGTCAGAAGAAGATGATCTCATGCAACAGATTTTTACTTACCGGTTTGAAGAAGGCGATCTTCGTGGACACAATCTGGGCAATATTATTCTGGTGGGATTAGAAAAAATAACAGGGAGTTTTCAGGCGGCGGTTAATAAGGTTTCTGATCTTTTGGCGATCCGAGGAAAAGTTATTCCGGTTACTTTGCAAAAAACTGATCTGGTAGCAGAGCTGGAAGATGGAGAACTGATATTTGGAGAAACAAATATCGATGAGCCATCTTATAATGGACAAATCAAAATTAAAAGAGTTTTTCTTTCTCCCAAAGTACAGGCAAATGAAGATGCCATTCTTGCTCTACACCAAGCGGATATGATTGTTATTGGTCCGGGTGATTTATACACCAGCATTATTCCTAATTTATTGGTTGTTGGTGTCCCAGAGGCTTTTCAAAAGACAGCGGCCATGGTGGTGTATATTGCCAATCTCATGACGAAATATGGGCAGACGGATGGGATGACGGCTGTTCAGCATGTTACCCTTCTGGAACGGTATTTGGGCAGAAAGGTTGATGTTGTTCTTTGGAATACCAGAAAACTCCCTCAACAAGCATTGAAAAAATATGCTGCAGAAAAAGAATTCCCTGTACAAAAAGGTGTTTTCCCTCGACGGATACAAGTCATTGAAGGAGATTTCTTAAGTGATGATGCCATTGAAAAATCAAAAGCGGATCCTTTAAAAAGAAGTCTTATTCGACATAGTTCTCAAAAACTTGCAGGACAGCTTTATACGCTCTTGTATGGCTAAGAAACATATTGCCATTTTTGATTTGGATAACACCTTGATCGATGTTGACCAGAGGTTTTGGATGTTGCTGAAGAAAAACCTTCTCTTTGTACAACAACAAACCGGAAAAGACAACCGGGAAAAAGCAGAAAAACTTTTACAGCATTCGCCCTGGCTTTCCATGGAAGAGATTTGTCGTCGCATACTTTCTCCCCGTCATCCACAATATGACTATTTGGTGCGACAATGTGTGCAACACTATTATGAGGGAGCATTGGGGAACAACATCAAAATCCTCCCCGGAACATATGCTGTTCTTCGTTTTTTAAAACAACACAACATCGCACTGTATTTGGTAACGTATGGGGATCCTCTTGTTCAGCAAGGGAAAATACAACAGATAGGAGAACAATGGTTTGATGGTGTGTATATTACCCAAGACAAGAAAGAAAATATCTTTCGTTCTCTTGTACAGAGCTCTCGCGTACAACAAGAGAACTGTTTTGTTATTGGGGATAAAAAACAGGATGAAATAGCTGCCGGAAATCATCTTGGAGTGTCAACGATCCATTTTTGTTATGGTCGTCATGCTCAGCAAAAAAGCATTGAAAAACCTCTCTACACTGTTTACAATATGCGAGAACTCTTACACCTTTTTAAAACACTCCTATGCAGCAAAATAAGCGGCAGATAGACAGTATTGTAGATTTTATCTTTGAATTGGGACAACTGAAACGAGAACGACATGTGGGATGGTTGTTGGCAGGAGTGAGAACCCCGGATTCTATTGCAGAACATGCATGGAGGTCAGCCCAAATAGCCTTTCTTTTGGCTGTTTTAGAAGGGGCAGATCCATATAAGTCCGCAACTATGGGGATCATACATGACAATGGGGAAGGGCGCATTGGAGATCATCACAAAGTATCTGCCCGATATCTTGATACTGGAAAAGCAGAACAAAAAGCTTTCACAGAACAAGTACAATTTCTTCCGGAAAAGGTTAAAAACGATTTTCTCAATTTTTTTGACCAATATGAACATCGTACCACCAAAGAAGGAATAGTGGTTCGTGATGCAGACTGGTTGGAAATGGCTTTTGAAGCCAGAGAACTGGAAGAGCAAGGGTATCATAAAGCGCATAATTGGATAGAAAATATTGAGATGGCTGTTGAGACCGCCTCTGCAAAAAAGATTTTGCGCCAGATGAAGAAGAAAAGTTTTTGTGACTGGTGGAAAAATCTAAAAAAAATGACCTACACTAGATTATCTTCTTTCTAACCATCTTTTATGTCTGGATCTTCTCCTCTTCAACATATTGTGTTTATTATTGATGGCAATCGCCGATGGGCAACAAAACAAGGGAAACCTTCTTCGTTTGGACATCGTGCCGGAGGGAAAAATGTTGCAAAAATAACAACACAGTGTCTTAATCGAGGGATTCCGTACATTACCTTTTGGGTTCTTTCTACGGAAAATGTGAAAGAACGAAGCAAACAAGAGCTTTCCTTTTTGTATAAAATGATAGGAGAGTTGCCTAAGAATATTGCTCGCTTGGATAAACAGGGGATAAAAATCAATATTGTAGGTAATATCAAGGGGATACCACTTTTTGCGCAAAAATCTCTCCAAACGGTTGTTGCTAAAACAGCCAAAAACAAAAAGGCAACAGTCACCTTAGCCGTAAATTATGGTGGACGAGATGAGCTTTTGCGAGCGATTCGAAAAATCAAGAATGCGCCTCTTTCTGCTCAAGAAATTTCGGAAGAAACGATCTCTCAGTTTTTAGATACCAAAAATCTTCCTGATCCTGATCTGATCGTTCGGACGGGAGGAAAAATACGGCTTTCGGGCATTTTTCCTTGGCAATGTGTTTATAGCGAGTTTTATTTTACGGATGTGTTATGGCCTGATTTTGATGAACACGAATTAACACGTGCGCTTACCTATTTTTCTTCCGTACAGCGTAACTTTGGAAAATAAACATTTAGGGGGGGTCTTCTCCTCCTTTATTCCAGGGGTTGCAACGCAAGAGACGCCAAGATGTTTTTATTGCTCCTTTTACAAATCCATATTTCTGAAAGGCCTCTATCCCATATTGAGAACAAGTCGGATGAAAACGACAATACCCGTGAGGGAAAAAACCCTTCAACCATCCGTGATCAGGAGATAATGTTTGTTGGTATATTTTTAAAAGAAAAATAAAGATGTTTCTGGGCAATCGCCACAAAAAAGAAAACCAGGTTTTCATGAACGATATTTAATAATAGAGCAGTGGATTGACGCGTTTTCCATTCACAATGACTTCAAAGTGGGAGTGAATCCCTGTTTTTCCATACACACGACCGGTATTTCCCATTTTCCCAATGACTTGTCCCCGTTTCACATGGTCGCCTACCGAAACGTATACTTCGCTGTTATGCGCATAGCGTGTCTTTATTCCATTGCCATGATCAATCACGATCACATTTCCATAGCCGCCATTCCAACCGGATTGTTCTGCCTCTATCACAACCCCTGCATCTGCAGCAATAATAGAAGGGTGATCTGATCCATTTTCGTACGTAATATCTATGGCTGGATGGTTGTAGCTAAATCGCTGTGATATTTTTCCACCTCCTGCAACAGGCCAGGCAAGCTGTCCAGCAAACCCATTTGTCTCTGGCTGAACGACAGGGATCTTCTTTTGGAGAGGATTGAGAAGAGGAAGAGATAAGCTGGCAACATGGGGTGTTGGAGAGGGAACCTTTTTAGGTACGGTTGGTGGATCGATGGGTATGGTTTTTGCCCCGGGAACAATGATTTTTTTATCTATTGGAAGAATGTCATTTTTTATGTTGTTTTGAGCAATAATAGCGGATTTGTCGACATGAAATTTTTGAGCAATTTTTTCAAGGGTATCATCCTTTTGAACCGTATATAATAAACCATTGACAGGGAGAATCGTGAGGGTTTGTCCTGCCTGAATAAGACTTTGTGCATTCAGGTTATTGGCGGCCATAATGGTTCCTATGCTCACATGAAACCGTTCCGCAATATGTGAAAGCGTATCTCCTGATTTTACAGTATAGGTAAGAATATCGTTCATCCCCACTCTTTCTCCATCTGTAGTCTGGAGCGATGGTTTCACTAAAAATCCATTTCCCAAAGAGGTGGTCGGTTGAAAATCAACAACGGTGTGATCATTCACAAAGGAGATTTCCATAGAGGGGTCTTGACTGAAAAATCCCGCAACAATATTGGTTGATAAAAAAAGCGCACAGAGACTTATGATTCCCACTTTCCAAAGGAGTGGCCTTTCATACAGTGCATGGGAGATACGAACCAGAGAACGGTGTTCCTCTTCTTGTACAGGAGAGGTGTTCTGTCCACCTAGGATACTTCTGGCATGTCGTAGTTTTTGTGCGAGTTTATTGGCCGTAAGCGGATCTCCTTATGCTCGTTATCTGTTCGTCAAGACGAAGATCATAACATCTTTGACCTCAGAGGCAGAAAGCGCCAAATAAAGAATAATACAGAAAATAATCGGAGGATATTGTATGCTTTCAAGAAGAAAAATGCAATTACTCCTCGTTATTTGCTAGAAACATTGTATATGTCATGGTTCCAAAGCCGTTTTATACTTTTTAATAGCATCTAAAATTTTGTTTGCCGTTTCTTTCCCTATTCCTCCAATTTGTGTTAAGTCCTCCTCATTCATTTTCTGAAGATAAGAAATTTTATCAATACCAGCCTTCTTGAGCTTTTTGAGAGTCCCTTCCGGGAGTTCCAAAAGTTCCAGATCATCTTTTTCTGTTGGGATTTGTATATCGGCAATATGTTCTTGTTCTTCTATCGAAAGAGGTTTTTCTGTGGGAAGTTCTTTGGATGCTGTTTGTTCGGATATATCACGAATATCTAGTTCCAATCCACATAATTCAGATGCCAGTTTGACATTCTGTCCTTGTTTTCCAATGGCTAATGGGCGCTGATCATTGGTCACATAGACAACGGCTCGTTTCTCGTTGGGGAGAAGAGACATAGCGGAAATTTTGGCTGGGGCAAGTGCTGCTTGAATACATTTCTCAACATCATCGGACCATTCAATCACATCGATCATTTCTCCATTTAATTCTCGAATGACATTTTGGATACGAACCCCTTTTTGTCCCACACAAGCTCCGATGGGATCTATCTTGTCATCTTTGGAAATAACAGCCACTTTACTTCGAATCCCAGCACTACGAGCCACTTTCTTTATTTCTACGATCCCATTGCGAATCTCCGGAATTTCTACTTCGAATAATTTTTTTACCAAATCTGGATGACGGCGTGATATTAAGAGCAGAGGACCTTTGGTTGTTTTGACGACTTTGTTCAAAAACACTTTCATTCGAGTTCCGGGGAAATAACGTTCTCCATTCACACGTTCTTCTGGAGGAAGAGGTACTAAATTTCGTTCAATCTCCAAAAATACTTGATTCCCATCCACCTTGCTCACCAGGGTGGTTACCAATTCATTTTCTCGTTCTTTGAAGGTTTCAAACAGCATATCACGTTCCGCCTCCTGAATGCGTTGCATGATGACTTGTTTGGCACTTTGAGCGGCAATGCGTCCGTATTCTTCTGGAGGGGTGACTTCAATAAGAATTTCATCACCAAGTTTAGCTCCTTTCTTATATTTTTTTGCTTCGGCCAAGCTTATTTCTTGAGCGTCGTTCTCAACCTTGTCCACAACAGTCTTGACGAGATGTAACGAGATCATTCCCGTATCCTCATTGATATCAACCATAATGTTTTGATCCTTTTTCCCGAAATCTTTTTTATATGCTGTTCGCAAAGCGGCCTTAACCGATTCCATGACCACCTCTTTACTGAGGTTTTTCTCGGCGCATACCTGGTTGATGGCGGAAATAAATAGTTTGGGATCTTTGATCATAAAAAAATGATGATGCACTAAAAAAAGAGGATATTCGATACAATAGAAATCCTCGGCAAGTATGATAGCAAACGAAAAAGCTTCTGGCAAGATGGAGTACAAAGAAAGTCAAAATAGGATTTGAAAAAAGAAGCTCGTTATGATAAAGTTATATGATAACAATATAGCAAAAATGTCAACATGCTGGATAGAGAGTTCAAAAAAATGAAATTATTGCTCAAAAATGCTCCTCGTGTGGGTATTATCTCTCATAAGAGTCCGGATGGAGATACCGTAGGGAGTAACATCGCGCTTCGTCTTGCTTTGGAGCAACAAGGAAAACACGTTATCTCTATTTGTGCGGACGACATCCCTGAAAAATATTTTTTCTTGCCGAAAGTCGCTCTCTTCCAAAAAACACTGGATTGTTCCTTGGTGGACATGATTATTTTCGTTGATATTGCTGCAAAACATCTCATTGGTTTTGACGCGCAACAAGAGTCTCTTTTTTCTTTGTTCCCACTGGTCAATATTGACCATCATCCAGATAATCCTCTCTTTGCTCATTTGAATCTGGTTGATGCTCAGCAATCTTCAACCACCATGATTTTGTATTATTTGTTTACTTTTTTGGATATTCCCATTACCAAAGATATCGCTACGGCATTACTGTTAGGGATTTACAATGATACAGGAAGTTTTATGCATGCTAATACGACACGAGAGAGTTATGCTGTGGCAAGTGAATTGCTCTTAAAAGGAGCCAATATGCAATTCATCATTCAGCGGCTGTATAAAAATTTCCCTGTTAATCGTCTACGATTATGGGGAGAGGTTTTTAATCGTGTACGTGTCAATAGGCATCATGTTGTCTCCTCTGTCATCACCAAGGATGATTTTCAAAAAACAAATACTTCTGCCGAGGACCTCTCTGGTGTGGTGGAATATTTAAACATGATCCCCGATGGAAAATATGCCATGCTTTTGACAGAAGATGAACGACAACCTCAGGTAAAAGCTTCTCTTCGAACGCTTCATGATGATGTGGACGTTTCTTCCATAGCTCATAAATTTGGGGGAGGAGGACATAAAAAAGCATCCGGCTTTCGTATCCCGGGGAAGATCGAAGAAGAGATCACCTGGAAAATTGTGAATGATCGTAATGAAGAAGTGATCAAAAACATTGCTGATATCTAATTTTGTCAGCGACAACAAATCCTGATAAAATGAAGATGTCTTTTTTGTTTTTTTATGCAACAGGCAGAAGTGATCACCAACAAGGAAATTGCTTTCTCTACGAGGGAGGTTGTCTTACGACCTGACACCTCTTTTTATTATACGCCAGGGCAATATATTACCCTTCTTATTCCCAAGAAAGATGGGACACAAGAAGGAAGGTCGTATTCTATTGCATCACATATCAAAGATTCTACCATTACTCTTCTTATTCGCATGGTAGAAGGAGGACTGGGATCTACCTATGTCCATCATCTTCAGAAAGGGGATCGGGTTTCTTTTGTTGGGCCGAGTGGAAAATTTGGACTTTCAACATCTCCGCGTGATGCTCTTTTTGTAGCCACAGGAACAGGAATAGCCCCTTTTGTTCCCATGATTGATACCGTATTATTGGGGCAACAGAATACAGTAACACTCCTCTTTGGAGTTCACAATGAGGAATATAGTTTTTTTGAGTATATTACACAGCCATGGAAAGAACATTCTTCTCGGTTTGATGGCATTGAAATTCTCTCCCATCCTCGTGCGCAGTGGAAAGGGGCAACAGGATATGTCACAGATTATATTGTCAAACATTCTTCTCTTCTAACAGATAAAGATCTTTATGTATGTGGAAATAGAGATATGGTGCAAGAGGTTATAACATTGGCTCAACAACAAGGAGTTTCTCATAACCATATTTTTTATGAAAAGTACTGATCTTATTATTGGTGCCCATCTTTCCATTGCAAAAGGATTTTATGCGGCATACCGAGAAGCGAAGGAGATACTCAAAGGGAATGCGCTTCAGATCTTTACCAAAAATCCACGAGGAGGAGCAAGTAAACCGTTAGAGGAAGATGATGTTCAAAAATGTCAGGTCTTTCAACAAGAAAACCATTTTTTTATGGTGGCGCATTGCTCGTATTTGCTTAATTTTGCTAAATCACATACATCTGACCCATGGCCCAACGATTCTTTGATAGAAGATATTAACCGAGTAGATACTCTCGGTGGTCAAGCCGTTGTTTTACATATCGGAAAGAAACTGGAGATGACAGAAGATGAGGTTATGCAAAATATTGTTGAAAATATCCACTATGTTTTGGATAAAACATCGGACAAAAAAATTATGATTTTACTTGAAAATACAGCAGGGCAAGGAACAGAGATCGGTTATCGGTTTGAAGAACTTGGGAAACTTATGAAGGCGATACATCACCATCGTGTTAAAGTATGTTTTGATACTTGTCATGCCTTCAGTGCCGGATATGACTTACGAGGAAAAAAGGAAGTGGAGAATACATTACAAGAATTTGATAGGCATATTGGGCTTGAAAATGTACTCGTATTTCATCTCAACGACACAAAAAAAACATTAGGTTCCCGGGTAGACCGGCATGAGGATATTGGGTTTGGAAATATTGGACTTGATGGGATTTTAGAGATTGTACGTTTTGCTCAAAAACATCATATTCCCTGCATCCTTGAAACACCGGCTGAACACAGCAGTTATGCTAAGCAGATACAGCTTATCAAAGATGCTTTATAGTATTTGACATCCGTAGCGTGGGTATATAAAGTAGGCCTCCTATCATTTTTATTATGACAACATTATCACCTCAAGAACAACAATCTCGCTTTGAACAAGAATGTGCTGAACGCAGAAGAAAAGTTGATATGCTGTTTTTAGAAGCAACTGAATTGATTATTGATTCGCGGGTAAAAGTGGCTGAAGCGACCATGCTCATAGAACCCTACACCGTTTTGCTAAGAGATAACAGAGGGACGACAAACAAATAGAAGTTGACGAGCAAGGAGAGAGACTGGAAAAGATATACGTTCATAATGGAAAAAATGAAAATAAAAAACAAATTTCTTTTCAGTACTTCGGGAAGATGGGAATATTCTTGATAAATGTGATAGGCTTTTGGTTTGGCATGTCTTCCTCCTTTCCATGAAAGGCAGGTTTTTAAATTGCACATAACGTTGGGAGTACAAGAATTTCACATAGCGAATTTGGAGATTTTCCGCAAGAAAAATCCTTTTATACTTTATGATGTGGAGAGACTGCAAGTTGATCGACCAAATGGACAATATGACGCAATCCCAATTTTCATTGCTGCCATTTTCTTCTCCCAAAAAAGAATCCAGCGGATATATAAAACATCCAATGAATAAAATAACTGTAAATGAATCCCCAAGGGACATATATTATGAGGATGGGGAAAATTATTGCAGAAAATATTGATGATACTGTAAAAATTGTCCCAAACAGTTTACCTATACTATAAATTAAATAATAGTGTCCCAACCCAAATAAGATGGCGAAAGAAATAATAATTCCAAATATTGAAATTCCAAGTTGTGATAACCATAAAATCAATAGAACGATTAGGATTTGCTGGAATAATATTTCAAAAGATTTTGAAGCGAGATATTTGTTATCTAACTTTAGAAAAAATACTTGGGGATTCTCCTTAATGAATTGGTTTGGTTTCTTTAAATTATTCCTTATATAATGATATGCAACAATATTTGTAATAAATAAAAGTGGAATGAAAAGAAATGGAATAATGCTAAATTCGACAGTAATCAATTTGATAAATTCTTTCCAATAAATAACAACAATTAATATCGATAATGAGACGAAATAAACTATGCTGATATAGAATTTGTTTATGTAATCAATCCCCTTTTTATTCAATAGGAAAAAACCAAACCATCCTAAAGACCATAAGATTATCCAGATTATTAAGTTAGCAATCATATTTTATTCATTGTATAGAAACCACGTAAAATTATTAGAAAATTAGGCTGAGTAATATTACACATAACGTATCGCATTCACCGAAGTCTTCGGAGCATAGCGGAGCAAATTTAGACAGAGCGAGATGCGACCGAGCGTAATCGGTTAATGTGTGTTATATTCCCCATAGGGCAATTTTTGAGTTCAGTTTTTCCCCATTAAATTTCAATGAGAATAACACTTAAGATTCCTAAACCTATTCCGACTTTGTTTATTAAAGATACATCTTCCTTAAAACAAAGAACACCAACAAGAACAACAACAATAAGATTCAATATAGTAAACACAGAGATCGCTTTAGATAAATATTCGTATTTAAGCGAAATCGCCCAAAAAATCGTCCCAATAAAATAAATTAAAAGTCCAACATAAAGCAGAATGTTTTTACTATCAATAGACCATTTTTTGAAAAAAATATCTCCAACAATTTCAAGAGCAACGGCTAAGGTGATTAAGCCAAAGAAAATAAATTTTAAAGCGATTTCTGATGTCATAAAGAAGATTTGTCTGATTAAGTTATTCAATTTATCAAATCGGTTAGGGGAAAACCGAATTGATTATAATTGGTTTATATTCAAACTTTTGGTCATATCATATGCAGGATTTAGACATTATATGAACTTACTCTTCTGTCTTACTGAGTACATAGCATCGATGCACACTGTATTTTACACCTTTTTTTATCCATATTCTATAAGCGGGACGAACAGAGATTTTAAGATGCATTGTACGTAAAGCCAGGTTTTTTAAGAAAGCTCGCTCATCCACACTTTTGGAAACATATCTTCCCAGCAGTTTTCCTTTATATCTTATGAGTTTTTTATTCTCATAAATTTCTGCTTCTACATATTTCTTCTCATATTTTACTCTCTTGTTTTTGGTGACCACCACTTCATACGGTTTTTCTTTTGGTCCATAGATACACATGGTAAACAAGGGGCATTTGAGACATTTTGGCTTCTTCATAAGACAAATACTGCTCCCAAAATCCATCATCGCCTGATTGCTATCTGAAGCAGAATATTTTGTATATTGTTTTGTGATTTGTGTAAGAAGTTTTTCTTCCGGAGTTCTATGGAAAGATAATCCAGAAGCTTTATCTTTTAACCGTTTGGATCGTAAACCAAGTTCAGGATGACGGGAGGGGGGTATTTTCAACGTATTTGTTCCAAGAAAAACTCTTCCCAATATTCGTTTAATATTTGTATCAAGAGGAAGAACAGGTTTATTATAGGCAAAGGATAAAATGGCTTTTGCGGTATAGGGGCCAATGCCGGGGATAGAAAGTAATTCCTTCTCTGTTTTTGGAAATTGGCCTTTATATTGTTCTACAATCACTTTTGCCGCTTTCAGCATATTTCGTCCACGGTTATAGTATCCCAGCCCCTCAAAATAAGGGAGAAACTTGTTCCATGTTGTTTGGGCGAGGGATTGAATGGTAGGAAATTGTTCTATAAAACGATTATAAAACTCTATCCCTCGACTCATCTGTGTTTGCTGCAGTAAGATTTCGGATACCCAAATCTTGTAAGCATCTTTGCTCCCCCGAAAAGGAAGAGATCGCTTGTTCTTTTTATACCAGAGGTGAAGAGTTGATAGAAATGTTGATATCTTATTCATATTTTTGACCTTTAAGGTCTTACAAATTATTGAACAATGGTATGACCTTAAAGGTCATGATCTAGTATTCTATCCCTTTTCTTGCCGGGATATGTTTGGTGAAATAATGTTTTTGGGGCACCATTTCTGTTACGAGATCCGCCATTTCCAACAGTTGTTTTGAGGCGTTTCTTCCCGTACAGATAAGCTCGCAGGAATGATCCCACTCTTGCAGTGCACTCAAAAAATCATGGTGTCCTACCACTCCCAATGCAATGGATGTATTAATTTCATCAAGAACAATCATGTCATATTTCTTTTTGAGCAAGTTACGAAAAATAGCTATCCCGCGACCCCCTTCTACCTTATCCTGTAGTGTCACACCGAAACGAAATTTACCGATTTTATTTTTTTTATTCGGGCGTTCTATAACACGATTGAGACCCGTTACGAAGAAGGGAATTTTTAATTTCTTCAGGATAGAACGTTCTCCATAATTTTGTCCTCCTTTATCAAAAAAAATAATAGCCACCTTCTTTTTGTGTCCCAATGCTCTCATAGCCAGCCCAAGGGCAGCGGTGGTTTTTCCTTTTCCGTCTCCAGTATAAACATGTAAATACCCCTTTTTAGGTGATGGTTTTGACATAGGTTTGATAAAAATCAGAAAATAATTTGATCGCTTTTGCACGATGATTGTTCTTCGATAATGCTTCCAATGTAAGTCGTGAATTGGTTGTTGTTGCTCCTTCGGGAATAAAAATATTATCATAGGGAAACCCTGGCATTGCTTTATCATCTATTGTTCTGCTTATCTTTCCTTTGGTAATACCGACAAATAATTTTGGTTCTGATAACGTTTTATCCATATAAGCGATCACCGATTTGAAATATGCACGATCATCCTCTTCGGTGAGTTTTAACAATCCTTTATATCCCAGGCTTTCAAACATTATTTTCGGGAAGGCTCCAGGAAAATGATGATAAGCTTCGAAATACAGGCCGGTGTCTTCCACCAGAAAAGGTTCCTGATAAAACTGATGATACACAGAGAGCGCTTTGGCTTTGGCGACTTCTTCCACATCCAAACTTTTTATTTCCTGAATAGGAAAATCTTTGAAATCAAGAGTAACAGAAGGAGGGAGTTTCAGCCATTCCTGAAACTCCCTCTGTTTTCCCGGGTTTCCCGTGATAATGGCAAGTGTCATACCGTATTAAATGTGAATTTCACATGCCCCACCGGCACAGGCCAGCTCTTTCTTCACTTCGGTTTGATCCACTTTTTCATAAATGACCAGATCGCTAAAATCCAGCTTTGGGAATTTTTTCACAACCTCCTCGTATTCTTCCTTTGAGATCTCTTGATAAGGAGCAAGCGTGTACACATGATTATCGCGTGGTAGGAATGATAATCCTCCGACGATATCCCAGTTCTTGTATACCCAGTTTCCAACTTCCAGCCATTCTTCTTCTCCGACATAGATCGTTGCGGAGGGATTATGTTCGGTATAGTTCAGTTTCAGATTTTTCCAATATTCAAGCTGCTCAAGAGCGGTAATATCATTGCGACAAATGGCACCTGTGGGGGATTTGACGGGGAACTCGACAACATAAGTCGTAGCATTCTCTCTGGTTTGTCCTACCTCGGGATAGTAAGGGAATTTTTGATCGCGCAACATATGGAAGAGCGGATCCGTGGCGGAAATACGAATACGGCGCATATAGTAAGGGGCATAACGGGGATGAAGTCCGGAAGAACTATCAACCGTTTGAGATGTGTTCCCGGAAGGTTTCACGCAGGTAGCGGCTGTAGCGGGGTTGATGCCGAAACGTTTTGCATAGATTTTATTTATTTTGAGGACTTCCATTTTCAGTTTTCTCAGTGTTTCTGGTTTTCTTACTGCAGGACAATCCCACTGACCTGTAATGGAAACTCCTAATAAACGTTCTGTTTCACAGTGGTTCTTCCAATCTTTGGAGAGGTAAGGGAAATGAGTCAGAGTTGACTGATACGTTCCTAAAATAGTTGCAATCCGAGCTTTTCGCAACAATGTCTCTTCCGTATCTTCTGGACGAGCAACGATTTCGGACAAATTACAGAATTGTTTTGATTGCAGGATAATTTCTCCACAGGGATTGACCCCGAGATGATGAATATTGTCCCCAAGAACTTTCAAACGTCTTTCTGGTAATTGGTTTTTCATTGCCCCACGATTAAAAATACCCCTCTCCCCTGTACCAGATTTCATGAGGGCCATCCACTCATCTAAGAAATCTTCGAGAGATGGTTTTTCATTATATACAGCAGAATTATTGGCCATACTGCGGTGAGGACTATGGGTATAAAATGCTCCCATTTTGGCATCCCGCATATCGCGATCGTCTAAATCAGAAAGAGAGATTAAAGCACTGCGCCGCACACCACCAGCCACAACAACTTCTCCTATCTTGCACATAATATCATGGACATCGATTGTTTTTAATCGTCGTCCTTGTCGAGCAAGAATTTTGGCACGAGTTAATTCGAGCAATTCTCGTAATGGCTCGGGTCCAGATGCACGACCCCCCATGGTTTCTAGTCGGGAACCTGCCGGACGGATTTTGGAAAGATTGAAATGGACATCTTTTCCCGCAAACCAAGTTTTCATCCCAAATACAAGAGCATCGGCCCATCCCTCTTTACTATCCTCGACCACATATTCAGGGAGCATTTCCCCCGTTTGATGTTTAATTTGGGGGAGGCTTTCCACATTTTGATATTCGACAGAAAAACCCGCGCCTGTTCCACACATCAGGATGTACATCATCTCACCGAAATCTTCAAATTTTGAAGGGGCTACAAAAGAGCAGTTATAGGCACAAACATTGGTTTTGCGGGCGGCCGGACCTGCAAATTGTAACAAACGCATGGAGGGCATAGCTTCTTGGTGGAGGATAGCCTCGCGGATTTCGGCATATTCTTTTTCCTTCAGTTTATCTTGCAGATTTTCCCGCATAAAAGCCATAAAACGATCAATCGTTTCAATCCATGTTTCTCGTCTCCCCTCTTCTTTTATCCAGCGAGAATACGTTCGATAATAAACAAATTCTCCCAATTGGCTTCTAAAGTATTGTGAGCTTTTTGCAACAAGATCTTTTATTTTTTGTGGAACAGTTTTTCGTAGTTCACGCAATTTGGCTCGCTCATTACGATAGAGAATATACGCTTTTGCTGTTTTTGCATGTCCCTCCTCAATTAACACTTTTTCAACCACATCCTGGATTTGTTCTACGGTCGGATAGTTGGTCCCTTTAAAAATACCTTCTAAAACAGCAACAATTTGTTTCGTCATTTTTTCTGCTGTCTTGTGATCGGATCCGCCAACGGATTGTGCTGCCTTATAAATGGCATTCGTGATTTTGTCTGGATTAAAATCAACCAACTCGCCTGTTCGTTTTCGGATCTTTTTGATGGAGGATGTCATAGTATAACAAATAAAAAAATAAAAAATATAATTATGCCGCCTGTTGTAGCAAACGGCCAAGGTCATCGGCGGATAGATCTATTGTAATGCCATGTTTTTTTCCGATCTCTTTTGCGCGCTGGAGAATAAAGGTGACGACTTTTTGGCGATGAAGGTCGGCAACATCCGCCATACTCAAGGGGTCAATACTTTGTTCACTTTTTTTAAAAGAGATCGTCTGGACGTTCCGTTTTCCTTTCTTGATGTCTTGTAATACTCCATGCACCTGTTCCTCGATATTGTTTTTTGCAATAATCATTTGAATCATACTCTCTGGTTTAATGACGGTTTGTTCATGGAGAGCAACCGTATTTTTTTGTATATGTTGAGTAATATATTCTTTTTCCTCTTCTGTCTGCCCTCGTTGTTCCCCCCGTTTGATAGAGGAACCGCTCTCTTTGTTGATGGGAGAAATCCCCTCTTCTTCCAGTTTGGTTTGTACCTGTTTGATCATCTGCGATTCTTCTTGTAAAACTTTCCACTCTTTGCTGTTTTGAAGTTGTTTTTGTATTTCTGCTATACCCTGTTGTTGGGATGACTCAGAATGTTTCTCTTGGGGTGATACATGGAGTGTTATGAGGGGATCTAATTGTTTTGCTTGTTCTTGATACTGTTGAGATTTTTCTTTCTGTCCAAGAGCCAAAAGTCTCTCTGCCTGTACGAGAAGTTTTTGTGCTTCTTGTCGTTGTTGTACCCTTAAAATGTGTTGTTGGAGGATAGGGATATCATGACGGTCAGTACTTTCTTGCGCTTTATGCAGCGCATCAATAGCCTGAGAAAATTGTTTTGCTTCTTCAAATCGAGTTGCCATCAGGAGTAATTGTTGTTGCAATGTTTTGATATGACGAAGCGTTTCTTCTTCTTTATGAAAGAAAAAATGATACGTATCGGGATGTATCTTCGTTTTGAGATGTTGTAACTGTTGTTCAGCACGGGTAAGTTCTTGTTGTCGTATCAATAAACGAATGATTTCAACTTCCCCTTCTCTTGTTTCTTTCCCTCTCCGCATGGTGCGGTGTGCTTGCAACAAAACCTTAAGCTTTGCGGCTGTTGTGGATGCCCGATTCCATTTTTGAGCCACGTTTGCCGTATGAGCGAATGTCGAGTAGGCCTGGATAAAGGAATGAAATTCTTGTTCTAATAGTTGGCGTAGTTTATATATCCATTCAATTTTTTCTTGTCCCGAAAGAGATTGGATATTCTTCGTCCCTCTGATAAAAGCATCCAAAACAGGGAGCATTTGCATATCGGAGGTGTTGCAGATCTGTTGTATGTCTGTATAGAGCTTGTTTGTTCCTTTGTTCTTTTTTGCTTGTTCTGTAAGAGCAGAGACAAGAAGGTGTAATTGTTGCACAGACTCTCGCAGGCCTATTTTGCGTTGATGATACTGATTCTGAACAGACTCTATTTTTTGCTTCCACAGTAATCGTTCCTCTTCCGAAAAATTTCCTTCTTGCATTCTTCTTTCCGCTTGTTGGATCATCATCATTTTTTCTTTATTTAAAACAATATTCATTTCAAAGGCGTTCATCAACTCTATAATGGCCTCCATGGCTTTCTGAGGGTCTGGTATGTCACGCATGATGGTATCTACCCCTTCCGTTATCCACCATTCATATTCTACGATGGAAATATGTTGTTCCAAAGAGGCTTGTTGAATCCGTTTTTTAAACGAAGCCATCATCTCACCAATCGGGGACAAAAAGACCATCTCCGATCTTCTTTCCTTTCCTTGCTCAGCGGAGGAAAATGGTTGTTTTTCTGGTGAAGAAGAGGAGAAATGGTCTTTTCTCATAACACTATATTTAGTTATAGAAAAAGGCGGCTACCACAATATATAGTAAATTTTAAGCATGGCAAGGATTGTGATGTTTTTTCTTTTTACAATATAAATTTCTTATGATGCAGTAGTATTTCTATGTCAACTTCGGAAAGTAAAGAGGAGAGAAAGAGCATTGTTTTTTGATATGTTTTTTGATATACTGAAAAGAGTGGGTTCTTAATCTTTTGTTACACTATGAAAATTACATTTTGGGGGGCTGCACGGGAAGTAACAGGATCCAAACATCTCCTGGAAGTAAACGGGGCAAAATATTTATTGGATTGTGGAATGTTTCAGGGGCATAAGTCTGTAGAGCTGGAAAAAAAGAACCGTGACTTTTTGGTTCCTCCATCGGATATCAAAGAGATTATTTTATCCCATGCGCACATTGATCATTCCGGGTTGCTTCCCTATTTTGTGAGTAATGGATTTCGGGGACATATCTATACGACTCCGGCGACGGCCGATCTCTGCAGTTATATGTTACTTGATAGTGCACATATCCAAGAATTGGATCATTCGTATGCGGATCGTCATGAGATCCACAATGAAAAAGTGTATGGGACTCCTTTATATACAACGACCGATATCCCTGCGGTCATGGAACGGTTTGTAACGTTTAACTATCAACACGAACATAAAATTGATGATAATATCTCTGTCACCTTTTATGATGCCGGGCACGTGCTCGGTTCTGCCATTGTGGAGATTCATGTTTTTGAAAATAATACACAAAAAACATTGTTGTTCAGCGGAGATCTGGGACGCAAAGGGTTGCCTATTTTACGAGATCCGACCTATGTGGAAAAAGCAGATTTTGTTGTCGTCGAATCTACCTATGGAGACCGTTTACATGATCCCGTTAAGAATATGCAGGGTGATGTTGAACAGGCTGTTAATGATACGTTCAAGCGTGGAGGAAAAATTATTATTCCCGCATTTTCCCTCGAACGGACACAAGAAATCATATATCTGCTTCACTTACTCGAAGACGAAGGAAAAATTTCCAATATTCCTATTTATGTGGATAGTCCGCTCTCTTTGAATCTCACCCAGGTGTTTCAGATGCATCCGGAGAGTTACGATATGGAAACGTATCAAGCTTTTTTGATGCACCAGGATAATCCTTTTGGTTTTGGGAAGTTAAAATTTGTACGATCAACGGAAGAATCCAAAGCGCTGAACGGTATCCAAGAACCTTGCATTATCATTTCTTCTTCAGGCATGTGTGAAGCGGGGCGTATTCGTCATCATATTGCAAACAATATTGAAAACCCAAACAATACTATTTTAATTATTGGGTATCAAGCAGAAGGAACGTTAGGGAGACAATTGGTAGACAAGGAAAAAAGTGTTCATATTTTTGGTATTGATCATCCTGTTCGTGCTGAAATTCGTGTCTTGAATTCCTTCAGCGCGCATGCCGATAAAGCCGATATTATGGATTGGCTGTCACATATCAAAGGAGTCCAGAAATTATTTTTGGTCCATGGGGAAGACGATCAAATGATTCCTCTCAAGGATCATATTCAACAGGAGTTGCATATAGACAATATTTATATACCTAGTCGGGAAGATAGTATAGAACTCTAAATTTTTATTGCGCAAATTGTTTCAAAAAACGAATATCTCCGCTATGGAGCAGGCGGATATCGTCAATTTTATATTTCATCATAACCAACCGAGTAAGCCCGAATCCAAAGGCAAAACCGGTGTATTGTTCCGGATCTATTCCCCCTTCTTTGAGCACTTGAGGATGAATCATCCCGCATCCTAAGAATTCTATCCAACCGGTATGTTTGCAGACCTTACACCCTTTCCCATCGCAAATGGTACAGGAAAAATCAAGCTCCATGCCTGGTTCGACAAACGGAAAATATCCGGGACGAAAACGAGTTTTTACCTCTTTATGGAACAGAGCTTGTAAAAAAGTTGCTAGCACATAGCGCATATGAGCTACAGAGATATTGGTATCGACCATCATTCCTTCCGTTTGATAGAAAGCACAATCATGTCGTGCATCCGTTGCTTCATAGCGGAATACTCTGCCGGGAACGATGGCTCGGATAGGAGGTTTTTTACTCTTTAAAATCCGGTTTTGCATATTGGAGGTTTGTGTCCGCAACACATAAGGTTCTTTTTCCAAATAAAACGTATCCTGCATATCTCGTGCCGGATGATGTTTTGGGATGTTTAACGCTTCAAAGTTATGGTATTCCGTATCAACCTCGGGGCCATCCCACACTTCAAATCCCATGGAAATAAAAATATCAACCACCTCTCGTTCCACTTGAGAAAGTGGGTGAAAAGAGGAAAGCAGAGGGAGTTTTTTTTGCAAGGTCACATCGATTTGTTCTCCCCATTGATCTTGCAATGTCGCTTTTTTTTGTTCTATTTGTGAAAGACTGGATTGCTTGAGTATGTTGAGTTTTTGTCCCCATTCTTTTTTCTGATCCGGAGGAAGCGCAAGCATAGCTGTAAAAAGCTCATGCAATTTTCCATGACGACTCAAATATGTTTTTTCAACATGTTCTACTTCTTCCAGCGTGCTAGCCTGTTCCAGTGCTTCCGCGAAGAGTTTTTCAAAATGTTTGTAATCGTTTTCCATAAGGATGAGAAAGCATTATCTATACCGATTGTAAATGTTTTCTCTTGTTTGACAAGCAATAATCATGTTTTGATATCTTCCACGATCAAATTGATTGTTTTCTTTCCATGAAATTCATTCTTTTCCAGTTTGCCCGCTACATGAACCTGATGCCCGACAGCAATATGTTTCCAGTCTAAAGGAGCATGAAAGGCGATTGCCTCGAATGAGGTATGACCTTTTTGGAGAAAAAATTTAATATGTTGTTCATTTCCAACGAGGCGAACATCTTGGACAACAGCCTGCTCTACCAAAAAAAGAGGTTCAGGATTCCCTTCTCCATAGGGAGCCATCTGTTCGATGAACTGGATGAGATCCCAAGAAATGTCTTGATCCGACAAGGATGCATCGATCCATAAAGGGAGGGAGTTGGTTTCGTTTTCTGTTCTATCCTTGGTCAACAAGAGAAGATCTTGTTTAAATTGTTCATATCTTTCTTGTAGAATATCAAAACCAGCAGCTCCTTCGTGTCCGCCATAGTGGAGAAAATATTTCTTACAATGAGATAAGAGTTCAATCATATTTGTTCTTCCATCACTTCGACAGGACGCAACATAGGATTCCCCTTTTTTCCCGAGAATAATCGTGGGGAGATTATATTTTTCTGCCAGTTTAGAAGCAACAATCCCAATGACCCCAATATGCCAATCCCCTTCCAACACAATCACATTTCCTTTTATTTCTTTTTCCAGTTTTGTTTCTGCTTCCTCAATAATTTTTTGTGTCTCCAGTTGCCGTTGAGCGTTTAAATCATGCAGTTTTTGTGCGAGTTCTTTCCCCTTTCCGTCATTAAATAAAAATAAATGAAGCGCATCGAGGGCTGTCGCCATACGTCCTCCCGCGTTCAATCGAGGAGCAATGATATATTCGATGGTATGGGTATCTATTTTTGTTGTGTTTACTCCCGCAATACGCATAAGATGTTTCAGTCCGGTATGAGTGGTGTTTTTTAATTCACGAAGTCCGTGCCAGGCTAAAATTCTATTTTCGCCCACAAGAGGAACACAATCCGCGATCGTTCCCAACATGACCATATCAAGCATTTCATGACAGAAACGATCTTCAGCATCTTTTCCTATCTCCCGCATAAGCGCGGTGGAAAAAACAAAAGCAACACCGCTTCCGGATAAGTGTTTAAACGGGTATGTTTCTTGTTCTCTTTTGGGATGCAAAATAGCAAAAGCCGGGGGAATATGTTCGGGAATGTTATGATGGTCGGTAATAATCACATCAATCCCTTTTTCATTGGCATAGATAATCTCTTGAAACGATGCAATCCCATTATCAACGGTAATAAGAAGGTGGACATTTTTTTCAACAATATCATCGATGAAATGGTTTTTGAGTCCATATCCATCCTGCACGCGATGAGGAAGACGATAGGACACAAGGGCTCCCAACTTTAACAGTGTTCGGACCAGTATAGCCGTTCCTGTTACCCCATCGACATCATAATCGCCAAAAACAATAATCCGTTCTTTTTTCTCTAGAGCTTGTTGTACTCTTTCCACCGCCTTTTTCATGTCTCGGAAAAGAAAAGGATCGGAAAGATCGGATAAAGAAGGAGACAAGAATTTTTCTGCCTCTTTTGGATCTATGCCCCGAGACCGTAATATTTTTTCTTTCACGGGGAAATCCGTCGTGTCTTTTATATGCCATTCCCGTTGGATAGGGTTCATACATGGTAAAAACAGATCAAAACAGCTTTATCTTAAAAGCTTCTTTGTTGATGTCAATTTATTTCTATGAGGGAAAGAGGTGGGCAATGGTTGGGACCATTACCCACCTCTCGGCGTTCCTCCTTTTACCAAGATGTTACTCTCGGTTGTTTATCATGTTGATCATTGGAGAGAAAGGAGAAACGCCTTTGGGGGGTGGGATATGAGGAGGAGAAAAAACTCGGAAGGCTTTCTCACCCGTTCCCGTTCAGGGAACGCTAGGTTGTTTTTCCCGCCTTTATACAGGGGGGAAAGGAATCAACCGCTCGGGTGTTGCCCTCCGATGGAACAAGCATGTCTTGTGGTACTCCCCAGAGGGGCTTTCCAGATGAGATATTCTTCTTGCTAGAAAGCATAAAACATAATATTGTGTAGTTGTATCCCCTGCCCTCCTCAGGGATTTCCTTAACTCTTTCCAAAGATCCATGATAGGTATTTTTTAACTCTCTTTTTTTTAATGTCAAGAAAATTCAATTTCAGCATGTTTTTTTATGAAAGCAGAACCCAAACATGATCTTTATTTGCAATTTGTATATTCTCCCCGTACAATAAACCGCGCAGACATACTAACTTTATTATTATATGTATCGAACACACACTTGTGGAGAGCTTCGACTATCGGATGTGAAAAAGGAAGTCATGTTGGCTGGCTGGGTAAAAAGTAGTAGGGATCATGGAGGTATTATTTTTATTGATCTTCGTGATCGTTATGGCATAACACAAGTAGTTTGTGATCCACAGGTCAGTAAGAAGGTTCACCAACAAGCTGAGCATATTCGCAGTGAATATGTTATTTCGATCAAAGGGGTTGTACGGAAGAGGGGGAAGGGTTTAGAAAATAAAAACCTTGCTACAGGTGATATTGAAGTTGTTGTGCAGGAAATGAACATTCTTTCGGTAAGTAAAGCACTTCCCTATGATCTTGATCAAGGAGAGCATGTTCATGAAGATTTACGATTAGAGTATCGATTTTTAGATTTACGTCGTCCAAAGTTGCAAAGCAATATTGTATTTCGGCATAAAATGATTAAATATATCCGGGATTGGATGGATAAAAGAGGATTTATTGAGATTACAACGCCAATACTGGCCAACAGTTCTCCAGAAGGGGCGAGAGACTATCTTGTTCCGAGTCGGATTCATAAAGGAAAATTTTATGCTCTTCCCCAGGCGCCACAGCAGTTTAAACAATTGCTTATGGTCGCTGGATTTGACAAGTATTTTCAAATTGCTCCATGCTTTCGGGATGAAGATCCACGCGCAGATCGTTCCCCGGGTGAATTTTATCAACTTGATTTAGAGATGAGTTTTGTGACCCAAGAAGATGTTTGGAATGAAATGGAACCGTTGCTCTATGAACTGACGGAAAAAGTAGCTCATAAGAAAGTGAAGCAAAAACCCCCCTTCCCGCGCCTCACCTATAAGGAAGCGATCGAAAAATATGGGAGCGATAAACCTGATCTTCGGTTTGATTTACCTATTGTGGATATTTCCCATATTGTGCGTGATTCAGGATTTTCCGTTTTTTCGAGTGCTATCAAAAATAAAGGGGTGGTACGGGCACTGAACGTTCCGGGATTTGCAACCACTCCGCGCTCATTTATTGAAACCAAATTGGTTCCGCTGACGAAAGAATGGGGAGCAAAAGGATTGGCGTATTTTATTTTGGAAAAAGATGGTGTAAAATCCCCTCTCACGAAATTCATGCATGAACAAGAAATACAATATATTATACAAGAAACTGCCTCCAAACCTGGAGATGTCATCTTCTTTGCAGCGGATGCCCCTGATACCGTTGCTACCGTGTTGGGCAATCTGCGTTCTTTTTTGGGGGATTATTTACGATTAAAAGATCCCAATATGGTTGCTTGGTGTTGGATAAAAGATTTTCCGTTTTATGAATGGAACGAGGAAGCGAAAAAAATCGACTTTTCTCATAATCCTTTCTCTATGCCACAAGGAGGGCTAGAAAGTTTACAGACCAAACATCCGCTCGATATTTTAGCATATCAATATGATATTGTGGCGAATGGTCTTGAAATCTCCTCGGGGGCGATTCGCAATCATGATCCTGTGATCATGTATGAAGCTTTTAAAATTGCAGGGTACAGTAAACAAGACGTAGATGCAAAATTCGGTCATATGATCAAGGCGTTTCAATATGGTTGTCCTCCTCATGGAGGTTTTGCTCCTGGCATTGACCGGTTGCTCATGATTTTTTGTGATGAACCGTCTATCCGGGAAGTGATTGCTTTTCCCAAAAATGGAAAAGCTCAGGATGTGATGCTCCATGCTCCCAGTGAGGTTACTCCCGAACAATTGAAAGAGTTAGGAATTAACATCGTAAAAGAGTAGCTATTGTCCTTTCGGTGTGATATACTATTAATATATTGATCTATTTTACATCTGTGGGGTTGGGCTGTGACAGAAGTTATCAGTTCCCTCACGAAATGATTGGAATGTCTGTATGAAGAGTTTAGATAGGTGGCTTCAAGAGAAATTGTTCTTGAAGTCAAAACAGATTGTCCCGGCAGGGGACAAGAAAAATAATCTGCAAAAATTAAGTGAAAAACAACATTCTCATGTTCAACCTCAGCAAAACTATGCACCAGAGGGAAATAACCCCCGTTTTTTTACTCATGAAAAAGATTTTTTACGGATCATTCCTTTGGGGGGACTCGATCAGGTTGGACGAAATATGACGGTGTTTGAAAACAAAAATGATATTGTCATTATTGATTGTGGATTACAATTTCCGGAAGAAGATATGCTGGGGATAGATTATGTTATCCCCGATGTTTCCTATTTAGAAACACGGAAACATAAGATTCGTGGGATTATTATTACCCATGGACATTTGGATCACATTGGAGCCTTGAGGCATGTCTTGCCTAAAATAGGAAATCCTCCTGTATTTTCTTCCCGCTTGACGATAGGATTGATTCAAAAACAACTTGAGGAATTTTCTATGCTCAGAGGCACACGACTTCATGCCGTTGATCATACCGAACATATCCGTCTGGGGTCATTTGTTGCTTCCTTTGCTCGTATTACCCATAATGTGCCCGGTGCTATGACCGTTATGCTCAAATCCTCTGTGGGGACTATTGTGCATACGGGAGATTTTAAATTTGATTTTACTGCTCCATTCCCTAATGATGTTCCTGATTTTGAAAAGTTACTCACCGTAGGAAAGGAAGGCGTACTCTTTTTATTATCGGATAGTACCAATGCAACTCAAGAAGGATATGCACGACCGGAAACAGAAGTGGGAGAAAATCTCGACATGATTATTCGGCAGGCAAAGGGGCGTGTGATTATCGGTTCTTTTGCTTCCAACCTGGCGCGTCTCCAACAAATGATCAACAGCGCTCTTCGCTATGAGCGGAAAGTATTTCTCAGCGGGCGGAGTATGGTGAATAATATGGCTATTGCCAAAAAGCTTGGCTATGTCAAATTCCCTGAAAAGTCTGTTTCGAAAATCAGTAAAGCGGTGAATGATCTTCCTGATAACCAAGTCCTCATTATTACAACAGGGAGCCAAGGAGAAGAATTTGCTGCATTGTCACGCATGGCTAATGATCAACATGCCCAGATCCAAATTAAGAAAGGAGATACGATTGTTCTTTCTTCCACCCCCATTCCGGGGACAGGAAATGAACGATCGATTTATAACAATATCAATAAATTTATTAAAAAGGGGGCGACTGTTATTACGAATGAAGATCTGGATGTTCATACCTCGGGACATGGCAAGCAAGAAGATTTAAAGCTGATGTTAGAACTGATCAACCCCAAATATTTTATTCCGGTGCATGGGGAATTATTCATGCGTTTGGCGCATAAGGAAATTGCTCTGCGACAGGGAATGAAAGAAGAACATATTTTCTTGCTCCAAAATGGAAATATCCTTGAAATGAAACCACAAGGAGTTCCCATCGTATTGCCACAGTTGCTTGAAATCCGAAATGTCTATGTTGACGGGCTGGGCGGAACGGAAAGTGAAGGAGCAAAAGTTCTCGAGGAAAGAAAAAATATGTCACAAGATGGACTTGTTATTCTTGTCTATAAAGTATCAAGCAAGGATAGACGATTGGTTGGGGCCCCCAAACTGATTTCCAAAGGATTTATCTATCTTGAAGAATTGGAAAAAATGAGCGATTCGGTCATCAAAGAAGCTCGGAAAGTATATATGGACATTGTGGGGCATCATAAAAATGCGAAGCAGAAAGATATCCGACGCGATATCCGGGAACGATTAGGCACGTTCATTTATAAAAAGATTGGACGCGAGCCGCTGATTATTCCCATCGTGGTTGAAATATAATTTCATTGAAGGTACTTGCATGAAAATGTAAAATAGTGTAAAATAGAAAGAACACAAACAATTCTCAATATGTATTTTTCTCTACTCAAACATCTGATACGACGTTATATCTCCGTTCTGCTCTTGACTACTATCTTGGGAGTAAACCTTGTTTTTGCCCAGCAAGAAGGGGTTTTGTATACAGGAGATCCAAACAATCTGATTATTGAAGATCCGCAGTCGAACATCAATGCGAGCCAGCCGAAAGAATATTCGCCGGAGGAGATCAGGCGCATGGAACAGATGTTTCAACAGTATCAACAGACGCTCATGAACGGTTGGGAATCGCAAGCAATTTATACGCAAGCGAAATTAATCAAAAACAAACGTGATCTCAATAACAACTTGCAGATATTTTCAGACAGTGACCAAAAAATTAAGCAGTACAATGAGCTTTTAAAGCCCTTGGAACAAAAAATCACTACGCTGAAAGACCAACTCGCCTTTTTAGATGAACAAATCGGTCTTACGCAATATAAGATAACCAATGTCACACAGCAGATTATTGAGAAACAGGATCAGATCAAACAAAATATGGAAGATATTGAGCGAGCCAAAACAGAAGTTCAGAATCAGGAAAAGATCTTGGTCGAATATGTTAAACTCATTTATGCTCACGAACAGCAATACTATGATCTTGATACCAAATCGATCAATGATCTGAAACTGTTATTAGCAGATCAGTCGATTTCCAAGACCTTAAGCTCCGGGGAATATATGCAGATTGTCCAGCGGGCCGGTCAACATATTTTAGATGAACTGAAAAAGATATACATGGTTTTGGCTGAAAAAGAGGTATCTTTAGAAGATAAAACAAATCGGTTACAGGAACTCAAAAAAGAACTTGAAAAACAACAAACCAGCTTACAGGAAGAACAAATTGCAAAAAAACAACTATTGGATGCTACACAGGGGGATGAGGCAAAATACCAGGCACTGTTACTGGAAACACAACAAGAGAAGGAGCAGGCAGCACAGGATATTGAGCAACTTCAGACTAATATTGCATCTATTGAAAAACAATTAGAAGCCTTACAAAAAAACAGTAATAACCTTCTCAACCAGTCGGATATACAAGAAAAAGCTCAGGCTGCTGCTCAGTTGTTGGAGACGAATCTTCCGGACGGCAAGATGAAACATTTTCCATGGCCGGTAGCTCCTACACAAGGAATCAGTGCATATTTTCATGATGAGAATTATATTGCCGTTTTTGGGGTGGATCATGGGGCGGTCGATATCCCAATACCTCAGGGAACAGAAATTCACGCGCCGGCAGATGCCTATGTGTATAAAGCCAAAGATAATGGATATGGATACAGTTATATTATTTTGGCTCATCGAGGGAACTTTTTGACACTCTACGGACATGTCTCCAAAATTCTCGTGCAAGAGGGGCAGGTTCTTCATCGGGGCGATGTCATTGGATTGTCCGGCGGTGCTCCCGGCAGTCGTGGTGCCGGATGGAGAACAACAGGTCCTCATCTCCATTTTGAAATCTGGAAAGATGGCAAAAAAGTTGATCCCCTCATCTATCTTGATCTTTCTGTTCTCCCGATGGACAAAGTACGTGCGGATAAAATTCCCCAACAACAGATAGATGTCGATATCAACTAAAAACGTTGGGGATAGTTGACAGACCAACCTTGGTTTTGCTATGGTTTGTTTGTTCTTTTTCAAGAAGGATACCCAAAATCACATAAACAGGAGAGTAGGCGTCGGGAAAAGAGAAATATATCAATATCATGGGGAGTCGCCAAGTGGTAAGGCAGCGGGCTTTGAACCCGCCATTCGGGGGTTCGAATCCCTCCTCCCCAGCCAATCCGAAAAAATAGCCGCACAATGTGGGGTTATTTTTTTTTGGAGAAGACCTGAGAGATTTACATAAGAACGATCCGAATGAAATGAGGAATTTCTTTTCAGCTGGCGCAAGAAGAAATAGTGGCGGGGGCTTTTTGCAGTCCTGAGCGAAGTCAAAGGGCGTGAGGCGACCGAATCCCTCCTCCCCATTCACCACCTTTTCTGATGGATCAACACCATAACCAAAAAGACATATACTTCATTACCGTAACAATCTTTTTACAATATAAGGAACAATTCTTTATTTTGAGAGACAATTTCGGTAATTGGGATTTACCTGGGGGATGAATAAAGCCAGATGAATTTGAAGTGCCACTAGAAGACATTATTCACCGCAAATTATCTGAGGAGTTAAGACGAGACATCCGATATAGAATAGGAAAACCAGTTCTATGTATGCGTCCTCAGCGTCACGAGCAGTTCCCTGGGAATCCAATGGTAAGAATTTTTGCAGTAGGTTATGAGGGGATCTTGGAATCAGGGGTGATACATCTTTCTCCACGACATCCCGAGATGAAATGGGGAGATCCCAAAAACTTTCATCCGGAGGATTATTTTACGGGCGGGTGGTTAATAGGGGCGCAGGAGTATTTGGGATGGAAACATCATTGATTTTCATAATACATTGGTGGATATCTTTTGACTTATAAGTCAATGAAATCTACAATGAATCTGTTGTTCTTATTTTTTTATTTTCTTGGTGTATGAAAAAAACAGTACTTGTTCTTCTGGTTTTCATTCTCTTTCCTCTCATAGGGTGTGATCTTGTCAAAACATCGGATACCGGAAACACAGTTTCTCTGTCCCTCGAAGATGCGAAAAAGAAAGCAGAAGATTTTATTAACAAAAATCTTATGCAACCGGGAACTACGGCTACCGTTCAGAGCATTACCGATGATGGAACTTTTTATAAGCTGATGGTTGATGTTGGACAGGGAAAAACATTGCCCGGGTATATCACAAAAGATGGGAAAAAATTCATCCCTGAAGTGATTGATATGGCTGAATTTGCCAAACAGAAAGCGGCGGCGGGACAGGATAATTCCAATAAACAACCTGTGGCAGCGGCTGTCGCTCCCAAGACGGATAAACCCAATGTTGAGCTGTTTGTGATGAGTTATTGTCCGTATGGTACGCAAATTGAGAAAGGCATTCTTCCTGTTTTAAATACCCTCGGTAACAACATTCAGTTTACGCTCAAATTTGTCGATTATGCCATGCATGGAGAAAAAGAAGTACGAGAAAATATGCTGCAGTATTGTATCCAAAAAGAAGATCCGACAAAACTGCAAAACTATCTCTCTTGTTTCTTGAAAAACAGTGATTCTTCTGCTTGTCTTAAGGCGGAAAAAATCACAACCACGAAAGTCAACAGTTGTGTAACTGATACAGATAGGAAGTATCAGATTATGCAAAAGTTCAATGATAAAACACAATGGTCCAATGGAAGCTTTCCCCCGTTTGATGTCTATAAGGCAGACAATGTCAAATATGGAGTACAGGGATCTCCAACGCTTGTGATCAATGGCGTACAGGTTGAATCGGCACGGGATCCTCAAAGTTTACTCAAGACCATTTGTAATAGTTTTACGGTAGCACCGAAGGTCTGTACGACCGTACTGTCTTCCACCGCTCCTTCTCCAGGGTTTGGTGAAGGAACCGCTCCAACCAACGGAGCAACAAATGCAGATTGTGGCCAGTAAACCTATTTCCACTCGAAGTTTTTCATAATCCAGAAACTCAGGATTTTTGTTTCTGCATAGCGATTCTTGCTGTTGAGTACAATCGTCATAATGCGATGTTTGTTGGCTGTTCGAAAGATATTGATTAAGGATGGTCCTGCATTATCTGTTGTCCCTGTTTTTCCTCCTATTTCATCTAAAAAACTCCCAAACAGCTGATTTGTATTTTCTACTTTATAGATTCTTCCTTTTTGAGAGGTGATCGTTGTTTTTTGGGTTGAAATAGCTTCATAAATCAATGGTTTTTGCAGAGCATAGAGCATCAATTTACTCAGATCATACGCAGAGCTGTAGTTCTCATCCTCGTCCCAGCCAATCGGATTACTAAAATGAGAATCAAAAAGATGAAGCTCATAAGCCTTTTTGTTCATCTGCTCAACAAAATCAGGAAGAATGGTTGATAAAACATAGGCCGCATCATTGGCGCTGTGGATTAATGCCCCAAGGAGAAGCTGATGAATAGAAAGAACATCTCCTGGCAAGAGGTTCATCTTGGAAGGGACAATGGTGGAAACCTGTTTTGGAATAGAGATGGCCTGTTTGAGATCCTGTATATGTTCCAAGGTCACCACAGCGGTCATTATTTTAGTGATACTGGCAATAGGAAGACGCTCATACACATTTTTTTCATATAAGATCGCTCCGGAATCGATATCAAGTGCCATGGCTGATTTGGCGGATAAAACAGGGCCAAGGCTATGATTGACTTTATAAGGGAAGACTGGAGGGGTATAGGTCGAAAGCAGTGAGATGTCATTACCAGGAATATCAGGAGGAGACGTTTGTGCTATACCTTGAAGAGGAGCTCCCCACGCTTCTATGAGGATGAAGAAAAAAACAACTACAAAAAGATCTTTACGGAACATCATACAGGTTATTGAAGAAGTTGTTCCAGCTCTGTTCTAAATTCTTCCAAATCCTTAAATTTTTTATAAACACTTGCAAAACGAATATAAGCGATTTCATCTATTTTTTTTAAAGCGTCCATCACATCTTTTCCTATACGAGATGTTGATATTTCTTTTTTGTTAGAGGCCCATTGTTCCTCCAGATGACTGATCATACTATCAATATGCTCTTGTGTAACAGGTCTTTTGGTACATGCGCGCCAAATCCCCTGCTCTAATTTTGTACGATCGTAGGGCTCTCGATTCCCATCTTTTTTAATGACAATGAAACTAGCAAATTCTGGTCGTTCAAAGGTGGTAAAACGATGTCCACATTTCTCGCATTCCCGACGGCGACGAATAGCCTTGTTGTCATCCGTAAGACGCGAATCGATCACACGCGTCTCAAGATTTTTGCATTTTGGGCAGCGCATACATTATCCAATCAATTTAGTACGTAATTTTTCTACTTGTTTTTTAAGTTTTTCCACACAAAGATCAGTAGCGGCTTCGGGAGAGAGCGATCGGTGATCGCAACGCAGGACTCGTTTTTTAGGCAGGGTAAGAGTGATTTCACATAAAAAACGGTCTTCTTCGGCCTTGGTATCTTCTTGGGTAATCGTAACCTTGATCTCAGCAGACTCATTGTTCGATATACGTCCCAAATGACGTACGATCGTTTCCATCTTCTCGGTAATATAGTCTTTTTGGGATGTATGAAGCTGTACATGATGCTCACTGATGGAAATGTTCATAAAAAAAGATCAAGAAAATAAGGTGGTTGTATTATAGCAACTTTTCTTTTTTATGCCAATCAAATCATAACAGTACGTGGAGAAGAGGGGAAAAAGGATTTTTGCATACTATTTTTTGACTTTCTGCACATTCCATAGTATAATAAAGAGAACATTTTTAAAATTAAGATACAAATAAAAACATGACAGAACCATCTGTTCCATCACAGGAACCGCCGATCACTGCCACAGATTCCAGTCTCAGTGGGGGGCGTCTTCGAGGAGCGGCCATCAATGTTATTGAGGTAATCGATGACATGTTTAAGTCCGCTGTGGATATGAATGCATCGGATATTCATATTGAACCCAAAGTGGACTGTGTTAGTATCCGGTTTCGGGTAGATGGGAAATTTGTTCCTTTCCAGCGCCTTGATTTGAGTGTGAAACAACAGTTAGTAACGAGGATGAAAATTCTTTCCGGGCTGAAAATTGATGAAACCAGATTGCCACAAGATGGGAAAGCGACGTTTCCGACGCAGAACCAAAATATTGATATGCGTGTTTCCATTCTTCCGGTGGTCTTTGGAGAAAAAGTGGTTATCCGTATTTTAAAAAAAGATCAACAACGACTTTCTCTGAAAGATATCGGATTATTAGGCAATGCGTTGGAAAAAGTGGAAAAAGCCTTACATAAAACCTATGGTATTATTTTAGCAACCGGACCAACCGGAAGTGGGAAAAGTACCACGCTATATTCCGTTTTGGGAACGTTTAATCCGGAGGAGGTGAATATTTCCACCCTAGAAGATCCCGTCGAATATACCATGCCCGGGGTGAATCAAAGTCAAATCAATGCCGATATTGGTTTTGATTTTCCGGATGGTCTTCGCTCTCTTTTACGTCAGGACCCCGACATCATTATGGTGGGGGAGATTCGAGATCGGAAAACTGCACAATTGGCTGTAGAATCCGCTTTAACGGGTCATTTGGTTTTTTCCACGCTCCATACGAATGATGCTGCAACAACTGTTCAACGGTTGGTAGACATGGGGGTGGAGCCATTTTTAATCAGCTCCTCCGTACAAGTTATTATTGCCCAACGACTGGTTCGCCGCGTTTGTCCGTATTGCCGTATCCCAATTAAACTGGAGGGACATACCAAAATGGCTGTTGCGCAGGAAATAGGATCCTTGGTTGATAAAGATATTGATCAGATCGCTTTTTTTAAGGCCAAAGGATGTGATCGTTGTAAAAACCTGGGGTATAAAGGACGCATTGGTATTTATGAAGTTTTGGAAATCAGCCCTACTATTCAAAGTCTTATCTTAAAAGAGGGGATCGATAGTACGACGATTAAAAATCAAGCTATTAAGGAAGGGATGTTAACGCTTCTGCAGGATGGGTTAGTGAAAGCAGCCTTAGGCATCACGACGTTAGAAGAAGTATACCGTGTTGTCGGCACTTAACTTTTCTCATGATGAATACAACGCCAAATACTGTTATACAGGGCAACAATACAACAATTTCTTCTCTTCAGGAATTGAAGTTGCTATATAGTGAAGGGAAATACGAGGAGGTTTTATTGGAGTGCGAGCGCATCTT
>Ga0272448_1000196_pt1 | contig 93328 bp, 82 predicted proteins | sample YNPCB0191_FD_202220 | JGI IMG/M metagenome (GOLD analysis project Ga0272448, IMG submission 202220) | Hot spring sediment microbial communities from Yellowstone National Park, WY, United States - YNP-CB-019-1 | ecosystem: Environmental > Aquatic > Thermal springs > Hot (42-90C) > Sediment... | reverse complement strand
GACGTACTTGTAACATACTCTTGGGTTTATTGGCCATGACTTTTGATTTTTTAACCAAAGTAACATGGCTTTGCGTTACAATCCGTCGCCTTGGGGTGGCTCAATTTCTGCCGGAATGTCAGTTGATATTCCCTTTCTCCCCTCGCCCTTTTATCCCAAAATTAGTGGCTCAATTTCATCCGGAATTCCTGGCTCAGTTTGTCCCGGAATTGGTGGCTCAATTTGATCCGGAATAATCAGTTTGTGAATTTTGATTTGTGATTTGAGATTTTAAAGGTCTCTCCATTTCCCCGTTAGGGGATGAAGGACAATAGCTTGGAAGATCAAAAACCAACAAATTCCCCGTTAGGGGATTAAGGACAATGGCAACATATTCAGGAGTTCCAGAGTTCCAGAGTTCCAGAGTTGCAAGGTTCCAGGGTTCCAAGGATTTCCGATTTCCGATTTCCCATTAATGAGGATTTCCGATTTCCGATTTCCCATTTCCTATTAATAAGAATTTTCGATTTATAGAGTGCTCATTTACAGGAAATTGGAAATTGGAAATAGGCTATTTTCAGTGATTTTTGATTTCCCACTAATGAAGTTCCAGAGTTCCAAAGTTCCAGAGTTCCAATGTTTCAAAGTTCCAGCATAGAGCGTTGAGCGTATAGCGTAAAGACAATTGCAAATGACGAACGGTAAAAAACAGGAACGTCATTCCCACAGAACCGGGGTTACGGAATAATCTTTCCCATACGTAACCAGGTATAATGAGTGCTTGGAATACCCGGCACAGTTTGAACTCCGGTAAAAACGAAAGTCGCCCTGCAAGCCTTTCAGGTACGGATTAAAGCATTCACGCAACGATTTCCCGTAGCGGAATGCCTGAGGAATAATCATACAGGCCATATCGTACCCCATCATGGCAAAATGCATGCCTCTGCTGTTCATTTTTGTCGGATAAAAGCCAAATGTATTACGGAATCGGTTAATAAATTCCCTTACGTCCGGATTACGGTAATCGACCAGATAGGGTGTGAAATAATGCAGTTGCAACTGATGAAAATAGGCGGCATCAATACTGGCAAAGTTTTTCCAGGAAGGTGAACCAAGAACAATAACCGGATAATTTCTGGACAGAAGAATCAGATTCCGGAGTACTTCTCCCGCATATTCCTCCCTGTCGGACAGTATCATCACCACGTTGGAATCATTTTTTGCAAAATACGGTTCAAAATTGGCCAGGGCAGTATCATTCTGTACAGCTTCCATTATTTTTTGTTCCGGCAGGAGATTTCTCAGTTTCACAAGGGTTCTTAATGAGGCTGAGTCGGCAGGATGAACAACGACCAGCCGGGAATAATGCTTTGATCTGAACCAATTTGCCCAGGAAGCAAGAATGGTTTGTTGAGAAGGCTCAAATGACACAAAACGGAATGACTGGGAGTCGGCCATAGTGTTTGGGAAAACCGGTGTTATGAGTGATATTTTCTGCTGGAAGCAAAACGTGTCAAGGGCAATTATGCGGTTGTCTGCAACAGGGCTGATGACGACATCGGGTTTGGCTGATTCGATCCGGGAGAGCATGGAGCCCGTTATTACAGGCACACTGCCCAGGTCACCTGCGGTTAGTTTCAGGGAATACCCGTTTTTTTGCATTTGCCGGGCACCAAGAAGGAACCCGAGATAGTATTCATACCACCCGTTTTTCAGCAGAGTTTCTGATGTGCTCCGGAATGCTAATGAGGGGTCACTGGACAACAGGGTATCATTAATCTCTGCAATGCCCCTGTCAATATTAAATGGAAGGAGGAGGTACAGCGACAGCGGTCCTTTGTGCGGCAGAAGATAGGAAGAGTCGCAGGTGCAGGTATCGGGTAAAGGGTAGAAATGGGATGCTCTGCTAAAAGAAATGGTGTCAGATGAAACAGCTGGAGTAACACGTGCAATGACGCCTGAAGAAGGCATATGTTCCCTCTTTTGCAGTGGAATAAGAATGGTGTCGCCGGCTTTCAGACCCCTCCATACGGCACCGCCATTGGCCAGAATGATTTCAGACGGGGTGGTGTTCCAGCGGCGGGAAAGGGAGTAGAGAGTTTCTCCCTGGCCGACGATATACCGTGTTGAATCAAGCTGGCGACCGGTAATACCTTCTCCTTTTTCTGCCATTCCGGGAGCTGTCCGGAGAATGCTCTTAGGAATTTTAAGTACCTGGTTTACCTGAAGTGCACTGTATTTTACTTCCGGATTATATTCTGCAATCTGATCAACGGTAATCCCATAAAATTTTGCCAGCGAAAAGAGCGTTTCCCCTTTGTTTACTATGTGAAAAACATAAACCGAAGTATCACCCGGGAGAGGTTTTTCCTGCACAGGGCCTCTTTCCGGTATTTTAAGAACCATTCCTTCTTTCAGTCCCTCTTCGAGGCCGGGATTCTCCTTACGGAGTTCAGCCTCTGACACATTATAAACCCGGCAAAGGGAATAGATTGTTTCCCCTTTCTGCACGGAATGAAGGTAATAGACCTGCCCCTTCAGCAAAACCTTGTTACGTGACCGCTGAACCTGCACAGCCGGCTCCTGTGGAATTCCATAAGGCAGGATAAATACGGAAAGAAGCAAACAGAAAAGCAACCGAATCAGGGGAGACTTCATGACCGCCAGCTTCAGTGAGATTTGATAAAATCAAGAATATTACGGTGTATGCGATTTTCTATTTCGGTGGTATCGGTTCGTACAAATTTTTCTCCGGTAATGTTCTCATAGAGCTCAATATACCGGTCACTGACCTGCTGAACAAAGGCATCGGTCATTTCCGGTACTTTCTGTCCTTCTTTTCCCTGAAAATTGTTCTCAATCAGCCACTGACGGACAAACTCCTTGGAAAGCTGTTTCTGAGGTTCTCCCTTGCGGAGCCGCTCTTCATAACCTTCAGCGTAAAAATACCGGGAAGAATCGGGGGTATTGATTTCGTCAATCAGAATGATTTTATCATCCACTTTGCCGAACTCATATTTTGTGTCCACCAGGATAAGCCCTTTCCGGGCGGCCATTTCCGATCCTCTGCGGAAGAGCTTATAGGTGTATTCTTCCATCAGAAAATAATCTTTTTCGCTTACCAGCCCCTGGGCAATAATTTCTTCCCTTGAAATATCGAGATCGTGGCCTGTTTCTGCCTTGGTAGTGGGGGTGATAATCGGTTCGGGAAATTTTTCATTTTCGCGCATACCTTCCGGAAGGGGCACACCGCATAAGGTTCTTTTTCCGGCCTTGTACTCCCGCCAGGCGTGGCCGGTAAGGTATCCGCGGATTACCATTTCCACCTTAACCGGTTGGGCCAGAAGACCGACCATAACCATAGGATCGGGTGTTGCCAGCTTCCAGTTTGGCACAATGTCGGCTGTTGCATCCAGAAATTTGGAGGCAATCTGGTTGAGCACTTGTCCTTTGTACGGAATGCCGCGGGGCAATACCACATCGAATGCTGAAATGCGGTCAGTGACCACCATTACAAGGTATCTGTTCTCAATGGTGTAAACATCGCGAACTTTACCAACGTATTTGGCTGTCTGGCGTGGAAGTTGAAAATCTGTTTTAACAAGCGCTTCTGCCATATTCTAAAGGGTTAATTGTTATCTTTCTTTTTGTTGTATGCTTCGACGATGTACTTCACCAGCCGGTGCCGGATGATGTCGCGCACATCAAATTCAACGACGGAAATACCGGGAATATTTTGCAGGAGGTTAAGCGCTACGATAAGGCCGCTGGCTGTTTTTTCGGGGAGATCGATCTGGGTTATATCTCCGGTTACGATGAATTTGGCGTTCTTCCCCATACGGGTGAGGAACATTTTCAGCTGGTTTACTGTGGTATTCTGTGCTTCATCGAGAATAACAAAGGCATTGCTCAGGGTGCGCCCGCGCATGTAGGCAAGTGGGGCAATCTGGATAATCCCTTCTTCGAGAAGTCCGGCAAGTTTTCGTGCCGGAATCATGTCATTGAGGGCATCATAGAGCGGCTGCAGGTAGGGATCGAGTTTTTCTTTAACATCACCGGGAAGAAATCCGAGCTTTTCGCCGGCTTCAACGGCAGGCCTTGTAAGTACAATCCGCTGTACTTCCCGGTTTTTCCATGCCCTTACGGCCAGGGCAATGGCTGTGTATGTTTTCCCCGTACCTGCCGGACCTATGGCAAACAAAAGATCGTTATTCTGGTACTCCTCCACCAGCCGTATCTGATTAACCGTGCGCGCCTTAATAATCCGGCCTTCATTACCGTAAACGAGAACATCGTCTGTTTCTGTATCGCTTTTAAGAAGGCCTCGTCCGTTCTCAAGGACAAGTTCTTCGAGTTCTTCAATGGTGAGGCTGTTGTACTTCTGGTAGTAATCGATGATGGATTGAATTTTTTCTTCAAACCGCGACACTTCTGCATCATCGCCCATTACCTTAAGCTCTTCTCCCCGTCCGACCATTCTGAGTTTTGGGAAGGCTTTTTTAAGAAATTCAAAATGGATATTGTTGATTCCATAAAGAACCACCGGATCAATGCCTTCAAGATATACAACCTTCTCCATCATGAATATCGGAGGGATTTATTACTTTTGAGTTTTGCAAAGTAACATCATTTTTTCCATTTTTCAAGAAGGCGGTTCTTCAGATAGTGCCTGTTTATGCCGGTGGTTACCATTATAAGTGACTGGTCGCAGGGTGATTATTACCTGGCTTCGCTCAAGGGAGCCTTGTTATCGGCACTTAATGGTATTCCCGTGGTTGATATAATGCATAACGTCTCCTCCTTTCACCTGGGGGAAGCGGCCTTTGTTCTCGGAAACTCATACCGTCGTTTTCCCTCCGGCTCGGTGCATCTCATCTGTGTCGATACCTTTCCGCAGAAGAACCGAAGGTTTCTGGCAGTAAAGGGTGACGGGCATTATTTCCTCACGGCCGATAATGGCGTTGTGGGTCTGCTTTTTCCGCAGGGAGGTATGGAAGTATATGAAATCACTTCCTATTCAGCCCATACTGTCTTTCCTGAACTGGATGTCTTTGTTCCGGCCGCAGTCCATATTGCCGGGGGAAACGATCTGAAAGAAATTGCCGTTCGCACAGAAAGCTGGAAATCGATGGTACCGATTCTTCCGGTCTATGATGACGGAACGATAACGGGGAGTGTTGTGTACATTGATTCGTACCGAAATGCAATTACCAATATTGACCGTCAGTTGTTTGAAAAAGTAGGCAGGGGGCGGCCATTTGAAATCGTGGTGCAAAGCAACCGATACAGGCTCACCCGCATTGACGATTCATACGGGGAAATCACCAGTGGTGAACTGATGGCCCTTTTCAATGCGGCAGGTTTTCTCGAAATTGCCATTGCACGGGGAAATGCAGCCGACCTTCTCGGGTTGGATACTCAGTCGGTTATTCGTATAACTTTTTTTAACCGGGAGAAAAAGGGATAATTCCGGATTTTGCACAAAAGCGCCATTTTTGCCAGCACCGGATCGGGAAATATTTTACCACGAATTGCATGGAATTGGATATATTTGCCCTCATTTTTCAATATTCGTTGTCATGGCTTCACCTGAAAAGACTGAACTCTTCGGACAATTGCTCGATATCATGGATGAGCTGAGGGAGAAATGTCCCTGGGACCGAATTCAAACCTTTGAGACCCTCCGGCCTCTCACCATAGAGGAAACCTATGAACTGTCGGATGCTATTCTCTCGGCTGATATGCCGAATATCAAAAAGGAACTGGGCGATTTGCTCCTTCACATTGTCTTTTATGCCAGGCTGGGTGAAGAAACAGGAGATTTTTCCATTGCCTCGGTTATTGCTTCGCTGAACGAAAAACTGAAGTTCAGGCATCCGCATGTTTTTGGGGAGGTGAATGTGGCCGATGATAACGAAGTTAAGAAGAACTGGGAGCATTTAAAGATAAAGGAAGGAAACCGTTCTGTGCTGGGAGGTGTGCCCGTGTCTCTTCCTTCAATGGTCAAAGCAGGCCGCATCCAGGAGAAAGTGCGGGCCGTCGGATTTGATTGGGAAGACCGCTCGCAGGTGTGGAATAAAGTGGAAGAAGAACTGAATGAACTGAAAAAAGAGGTTGAGGAAGGCAATAAGGACAGAATGGAAGAAGAATTTGGCGATTTGTTTTTCTCGGTGGTCAATGCAGCACGTTTGTACGGAATCGATCCCGATACCGCCCTGGAACGCACCAATTTGAAATTCATCAAGCGGTTTCAGCATATTGAAAAAAAGGCCCGTGAATCAGGACGGTCCCTCAAGGAAATGACACTGGCTGAAATGGATGCCCTCTGGGAAGAGGCTAAAAAAGAACTTACCTGAAAGAATTTGCCGGTTTCAGGATTTTTCTTCTTTTCCCTGGCCTTCTGTTGTTTTCTTTTCTTCTTTTTCTTCAGTCACATCAGTTTTTTCCTCTTCATCAAGAACCCCCAGCAGGTTGTTCTTCTGCAAGAGATTGTACCACGAGATTATTTTTTTGATATCTGACTGATGTACCCTCTCCTTGTCGTATTCAGGAAGGATGGATTCAAAATATACCTGCAACACTTTTGGGTCTTTGGTTTCCGGACCCGGGTTGCTGTTTTCCTTTTCTCTGATGCGCTTCAGAATATCAATAAGGGGAATGTCGCCTGTTTGGGTGAAGACGGATATGTCGCCCAGTGAACTAACCTTCATGGTAGCAAAAGCATTCATTCGTTTTTTGTCTTCAATGCCTTCGACAATAATGCCGTTTCTGCCCTGGGCAACGTATTTGAAAAGGCCGGGATAACCCGCAATGGTGTAGATATCTTTTAGTGTCATATGGATTTCAATTTGCTGACAAAACTAAGGTTTTTAGGCGAAATCACCGTCAGGGGAAGGTATGTTTTTTAAAGTGTTTGGGAGATAAGGTCTTCCCAGATTTTGAGCACCTGAGGGAGAAGCGGCTGTATTCCGTCGTTGTTGATGACGTAATCTGCATTGGGTATCAGATCTTCCTCCGGGCTTTGATGTTCCATGCGGGCAAGGATTTCTTCACGCGAAAGGCCGTCCCTTTTCATGACCCGCATTATGCGTACTTCACGGGGAGCAGCAACCAGGATGTTTTTATGGAACATTTTCCAGGCTCCGGTTTCAAACAGTATTGCCGCTTCCATAAAAAGAACCGGAACATCTTTGTGCTCTCCGACCCACTCCCTGAATTTTTCAAATACATACGGATGAATGATGCTGTTGGCCAGAAGAAGTTTTTCCCTATCGCTGAATATAAGCGATGCAAAGTACTTTCTGTTCAGTTGTTCCTGTGAATAGATTTCTGATCCGAACGCATTGATGAGTTTCTTCCTGAGTTCCGGATGGGTGTCGGTCAACAGCCTTGATACGGCATCGGCATGAAAAACCGCTCCTCCCAGACGTGTAAAAATAGTACATACCACGGTTTTTCCGCTTCCCATTCCGCCGGTAATTCCTGCCAGTATGCTCATTATTCGAGAATGAATTCGATTTCAGAGGGAGTAATAAGAATGTTATCGGTAAAATCAGGCTTCTGGAGAATGTGTACCGGCAATAAAGTGGTTGTGTCGGATCGGCGTTCCCTGTAATCAACTGCAACAGAAAAGGACTGCGGAGAAAGTTCCTTGTAGTGGTTAAGGCAAACTCTGAAACTCAGTGTAACCTCGGCAGGAAATATTTTCATTCTGAGAGGCGGGTTGAGGTTGATTACTTTTACGGGGACGCGCAGAGAAGTTTCGGTGAACTTATCGACTTCCATGGCAATCTGAACCTGCTCAGGTTCGCATTTGACCGATGTTCCTGCCGCCAGTTGAACCTTTTCCGAAAAGCTTTTTTTCAGTGAGGAAATGGTAAGGGGTCTGGTAGTGATACACTGCATTGTATCCACCATACGGCTTGCTCCTGTAACCGTTACCGAATCGGGGATGCAGGTGAGCGGTTGGCAGAGCATATATTGCCTGGCAAAAGTTGCTCTGACTGCTGGTTTGACAGCTATTTTGCGAACAATCACCGGAGCAATGGAAAGATAGAGTGTGTCGGGCCATATTCCGGAAATTTGAACTGCATCACCGGCCAATTCCTGGATACGCCGTTTCAGGTCATTGGTACTGAATTTATAGATATCCGATCCATCCGTAATGACTTTTGTTCCTTCAAGGTTTACACGCAGGATACCGGATGTGCCGTACAACGGCCATAGCAGGTCATATCCTCTTCCCCTGATCAATGCATTTACAAAGTAAGGGGTGTCGCTGACCAGCACGTAGTTTGCCGGATATCCTGCAAAACGGACAGCGTATTTTACGGCAACACTATACTCCTTGTTCAGGGCGTTCAGCAACCAGAAAAGAAATGAAAGGAAGAAGAAAAACAGAAATACAAGAATCTTTCCCCTGGACCTGAAGAAGGGGGTTCTTGCCTGATAATTGTATAATTCCTTATCTTTCAATTGTGCCTTTTATACAAAATAAGCAGATCAATTCAACCCAAATTCGTCAATTGAGCTCAATTGAGGAATCGACTAACAAAATCTAATCAGATTTTGTTAGTCGGGGTTACCTCGATAAGTCAATAGAAACAAGTTGTTTAAATGTTTTTGTGTTTCTATTGACTAATCTCGGTTCAAAAGTAACAACTTTTAGGGATGTCGCAAAACCAGGTGATATCGGATCCCTGGCAGAAAGCTCATGGAACAGCAAGCCAGGCCGGAGCCATAACCTGCTGTTCCATAAGAAATGGGAGTTCTTAAGCTTTTTTAGAATATCAGGTTGAACCTTTTAAGGCATTCCCTGATTTTCATGGGAGTTCCGATCTGCCTGCCTTAAGAAGAAAGGCCGTACAATTATTTGTCAGCTATATCAGAAGGATCGCGCATTACAGCGTTCTTATCGACCTTTACCTGTACATTCTTATCGATTTCGATCAGTACAATCTGGTCTTTCACTTCGGTGATCTTGCCGTAAATGCCACCTGTGGTTATTACGTTATCGCCTTTTTTCAGCGAATCGCGAAAGGTTTTCAGTTCTTTCTGCCTTTTCATCTGAGGCCGGATCATGAAAAAATAAAAAACAAACACAATAAGAAGCATCATGATCAGGGAAGACCACATGGAACCCTTTGGGTCATTCGGATTGGCCATCAGGGCCATAAAAAGAAGATCGTTCATAGTACTAAATAATTTGGTGAAAAATTAATATTGAGGAATTACTTCAGCAGTAACGGCCAAAATTACTTCATTATTTGCAGCATTGGAAATAATTCTGACACTTTTGTTCTGAAGGCCTGTTCTTCCTGCTGAATTGAAAAGGACCAGAATGCTTCCTTCCTTATCGGGAGGAACAGGCTCTTTTTCCCATTTCGGGACGGTGCATCCGCAGGATGTCTGAACGTCTTTGATAATGAGGTTTGCTTTTCCGGTATTTTTGAAGCGGAACTCGGCTCCGGCTGTTTCTCCTTCGAGGATCCGGCCAAGGTCGATTGCCTGCTGTTCGAAGGTGATGTGCGGAAGTGGATGCGACCTGGCAGTATCTGCAAGTCCGGCCGTATTTTCCGCTCTGTGATGGCCGCATCCGGTGAAAAAAAGAATCAGCCAGATGGCATAAATCCATATTACTTTCATTGTTTTCATATCTCCCCGATGAGTCCTTTTCCTTTCTTAACAATACGTCCCGATTCTTTCAGGTGATGGAAAATTTTGTCGAGCAATCCGTTGACAAATACTCCGCTTTGCTGTGTGCTGTATAACTTGGCAATATCGATGTACTCGTTCATGGTGACCCTTGTAGGTATAAACGGGAATTCCACGGCTTCGGCCGTAGCGGTTATCAGAATAAGTTTGTCAAGGAAAGCGATTCGTTCAATGTCCCAGTTTTCGCAGAAGGCATGAACGAGCTCAAGGTATTCGTTATAGTGCAGCAGGGCTTTTCTCAGCAGGAGGGGGGCAAATTCCCTGTCTTCTTCGTTGCGGTACATTTTCATCAGGGGAGCATGGGCGCCTTGTTCTTCACGGAATTTTTTCAGTGTTTTGACAATCATCGCCATGATATAATCCGGTTCATCGTTCCAGAAAATGCTCTGTTCTTCAAGAACCTGACTGAGGTACTCAGAAGAAGGGAAGAAATCGGTGTAAAGCCAGATGACGAAATTCCGCTCATTTTCATAGGATGTGTCATCCGACTGCATGTACTGGTTGTAATAGTCAGTTGCCTGAAGGTCAGTAAAAAGATGGCGGATGAGTTCGGGATAGTTAACCCAGCTGAGTTTATGTTCGGTCAGGTAGTCGAGCAGACTGCGGTTGGCAGCAATCTGGTTGATCAACCTGTTGTCGACAAAACGGGTATTCGGGTGAAGGTCTTCATAGGAAGGCCGGAGCTTTTCTTTCGCCAGCTCAATTTTCTTCCGGGCAAGATCGCGAAGTTCAACAGGCAAAAGCAAAAGGTAGTGATAGAGGTCATACGCCCTGTGAATGCTGAGTTGCAGTTCCTTTTCGGTAACCTGGATGGAACGGTCTTCTGAGCTAAGATGAGCATACAATGCCTGCAAAACCTTGATCCGGAGAAGCCTTCGGTTAATCATCAGAACGTCGGAGATAAAAAATTCATCTATGAGGGTGCAAAATTACATCTTTTTTCTTCCCGGCAACCTTTGTTATGAAACATAAGAGGGTAAAAAGCAGTGAAGCGCAGAATTTTTTCATATTTTTTTATATTTTTGGCTTGATTAACCTAATTGCATATTGCAATAAACCTAAACTAACCTTAGCGATGGAAGAAGGAACAGGAAAAAACGGAAGTGTTGAGAGAAATAATCGGGAAGAGGTTTTTTCAAAGGCAGTACGTGCCGGGAAAAGAACGTATTTCTTTGATGTAAAAGCTACACGCAGGAACGATTATTATCTCACGGTGACTGAGAGCAAAAAACGCCTGACCAAGGAGGGCAAGCAGTTTTATGAAAAGCACAAAATTTTCCTTTACAGGGAAGATTTTGACAAGTTTCTGGAAGGCCTGAACGAGGCTTTTCAATTCATCCGGAATGCACCCCCTGTGATCAACAATGAAGGCGATGACCATGAAGATGAATCTCCTTCCGGTGAGTATACGGATGTGAGTTTTGAAGACCTGGAAAGCAAACCCAATGCCTGACTCCATCTGACAGGGAGAGCAGGTAAGCCGGCTTCGGTGAAGCAGTTCTTCCGTTCCCAAACGGCAAGAGCTGGTATTAGTAGTTACGGATCACAATGATGCCGGAAATTCTTCTGTTGATAATACCCTTCCTGAAAAAAACAAATGCAGGAGGAGCAATGCAGTAATCTGGTTGCGCAGGGCATAGTTTCTCTTGTGCTGTTTATGCCAGATTCAGTATCAGGAGTGCAAACGAACTGCTGCACAATGCAGACTCCTTTCTTATTTCTCTTTTCTTATTCCGGGAGGAAATCCATCACCGGTCGCGGGGGGTGTTTTTCTTCCTGCTGAATTTTTTAATTTCATTATCAGCAAGGATGCGCACATTGGTAACAATAAAATCTTCCTGCATAAAATTGCCGTAGTAGTTGCACGATGCAATGATTTCGTCGAATACCGACCTGATGGTAACATCCAGAGGAATCATCACCAGCAATGTGACAAAGCGACCGGCAAAGCGCAACGATTCGGCATCAATGGCATACTTTCTGAAAACAGCTTCCGTTTCGCCGGAGATAATTCTTTCCCGGAGAAAGGTCATTCGTTTGTTTGGGCGGAGCAAAAGGACAATAAAATAGCGGAGCTTGAATCCTTTGCCGCCCAGTCCTGTGGAAATGAACACCTGGTTCTCGTCAAGCAGTTTTGATTCAATAAGTAACCTGCATTCCTGCAAGGCAAGAATGGCCCAATCATGCAGATCTTCATCAGCCAGGTGCACATAGTTCTGCAAAATGCGGTATGCTTCTATCTCATCTGAAAAGGCGAGGCGGGCAAGAACCTCCTTTTTAACAGTTTTATCTGTGGCAGTACTATACAGCAGTTCCTTTTTTTCGTGCAGGGCAAGTAAATCATCGGTATGATCCAGGCTTCGGGAAAACTCAAAATACTCCATCTGCACATCCAGGTTGATCTGCTCTTCCAGTATGCTGAAATTCTGTGGTTTATGACCCAATAATTCAGTAATCCTGCTATATATGTTTTCGTTCTGATTCATTCTGTTTCAAAAAAAGCAAACGTTGAGAAATAAATTTACAATTTATTTTCTGAAATAAAATTGATAAAGATTCATTAATAATTAATTTTGCGCTTAATTAGAATTAAACCAAATAAATTTAATGGTTTTATCGGAGATTCCAGCAGGAGGGAAGGCGGTAATTGTCAGAGTTAGGGGCCGGGGTGCCTTTCGCAGGCGGATTATGGAAATGGGGTTTGTGAGAGGGAAAGAAGTGGAAGTAATACGGAATGCTCCTCTCAGAGACCCTGTTGAATACAGGGTGATGGGGTATTATGTTTCTCTTAGAAGAAGCGAGGCATCGATGATTGATGTGGCCCTACCGGAAGAAGAAGTCATCGGAAACGGCCAGCCTGCCGGAGAAATTCAGGTTTTTGAAGGTAAAGGGAGGCACAGAAGGCGGAGAAGATCAGGACACGGTGAGAGCGCCGTTGTTCAGGCCGCGCTGGTTGGCAATCCCAACTGCGGAAAGACGACCATTTTCAATATAGCCAGCAATTCCCACGAGCATGTGGGCAATTATGCCGGGGTGACCATAACTTCGAAAACCGCCAGGTTCAGATGGAAGAAATATGTTGTTCAGATAACTGATTTACCCGGCACCTACTCACTGAGTTCCTATTCTCCGGAAGAAATATACGTTTTCAATTATCTTACGGTCCGAAGTCCCGATGTGGTAATTAACGTAGTAGATGCGTCAAACCTGGAGCGCAATCTCTATCTGACCACCCAGCTAATTGACATGGACGTTCCGATGATTCTCGTGCTTAATATGTACGATGAATTGCAGGCCAAAGGCTATGAACTGGATTGTGTCAAGCTGGAACAGCTTCTTGGGATCCCTGTAGTTACCACGGTAGGAACAAAAGGAGAGGGAATTGACCGCCTTCTTGAACGTGTTATCAGTGTGGCTGAAAACAGGGAGGATGTAGTGCGGCATATTCACATCCGGTACGATGAGGAAACGGAGAACTCGGTGCACAGTCTTCAGGAACTTATCAGGAAGAAGTCACCTGAGAATGTGCTTGCCCTGTATCCTACCCGCCTTTTGGCCCTTCATTTGCTGGAAAATGATGAGTATGTGCGCAGCATTGTGAGGGGCTTTGATACGGGGGGAGAAATAGCCGAAAAGTGTGCCGCTGAGCAGTTTCGTTTAAAGAAACTTTTTGGTACCGAAGCTGAATCAGTAATTACTGCTGCCCGGTATGGTTTTATTGAAGGGGCTGTGAGGGAAACCCTCAGGACAATCAGCAAAGTGCGCAGGCGGCCGGCGGACATGCTTGATAATATTTTTTTGCACAAATACTGGGGTTTCCCTGTTTTTTTTCTGATCCTCGCCGTCATGTTTCAGGGTACGTTTGTGCTTGGCAAGATTCCCGTGCAATGGATTGAGGCATTGGTTGGATGGATTTCATCGCGGGTCGATCTGTACATGGCGGAAGGCCCCCTGAAAGACCTCCTTATTCAGGGTATAATAGGAGGAGTTGGAGGAGTGATTGTTTTTTTGCCCAACATCCTTATTTTGTTTCTTTTTATTGCCTTTCTTGAAGACACTGGCTATCTGGCCAGAGTGGCTTTTATCATGGATCGGGTAATGCATCCCATCGGTCTGCACGGGAAGTCGTTTATTCCGCTCATAATGGGGTTTGGTTGCAATGTACCTGCCATTATGGCAACGCGGACCATCGAAAACCGGAACGACAGATTGCTGACCATGCTCATCAATCCGTTTATGTCGTGCAGTGCCCGCTTACCTGTGTACATTTTGTTGAGTGGATTGTTTTTCCCGCATCATGCCGGCTGGGTTTTGTTTGGTTTGTATCTTACAGGGATTCTTCTCGCGGTGATTACAGCCCTTATTTTTAAAGGAATTTTCTTCAGGGGGAAAGGAGTTCCTTTTGTGATGGAACTGCCGCCTTACCGGATGCCTACTACCCGTGCCCTGTTGAAACACATGTGGAACAGGGGGGGACAGTACCTGAAAAAAATGGGAACAGTAATTCTTGTTGCCTCCATTCTGATATGGGCTATGAGTAATTTTCCCCGGCCATCTGTTTACAAAAAAGATTATGCCGCTCAGGCTGACAAGGTGAGAATGGAAAAGATGCAGCAGGATCGTCAGAATGCTCCGGAGGAACTGCTTCAGAAGATGAATGCAAAACTTAATGAGATTCACAGTCAGATGGTTACGGAGAACCAGCAGTTCAGCATTATCGGCAGGGCGGGCAAATGGATTGAACCGGTTCTTACCCCTCTCGGGTTTGACTGGAGGATAGGGGTATGCCTTATCAGCGGCGTGGTGGCTAAAGAGGTCATCGTCAGTACGATGGGAATACTGTTTGCCGGTGACAATGCCGGTACGAATGCTTCGCTGAATGAAAAGTTAAAAGAGGCGGTATGGACTGAGGGGCCTCATGCAGGACAGCCATTGTTTACGCCTCTTTCAGCACTAACCTTGATGGTGTTTGTTTTGATCTATTTTCCCTGTGTTGCTACGGTTGCGGCCATACGCAATGAATCAGGAAGCTGGAAGTGGGCTGCACTTTCCGTAACTTATACCACCATTCTGGCCTGGCTGGTGGCATATACAGTTCACCTGGCCGGACAGTTTTTTATATCATAAACATAACTCTCGGGTACGATGGTACAAAATATACTAACCCTTGTAATTGTCCTTGCAGCTGCAGGATACACCATATTCCAGCTAGTGAGGATTTGGACTGCCCCTCCGGAAAAGCAGGGATGTATTTCGTGCGGGCTTTCAGGTTCCTGCAGACAGATTAAGAAAAAAGACGAGAGGAGAAAAATTCCTTTTCCGGTATCGGGAAACCAGTGATCGGACAGACTTTGGACAGGCTCTTGTTTATTTTGCCTGTTTTAACGATTTTTGATTTTTAGGTCACTCATCCATTTTTGTTTTATGGCCGACTGGTTGCTTGCAATTCTTGGTATTGTACTTATTCTGGCGGGTATTGCTGGTTGTATTCTTCCTGTTATTCCGGGTCCTCCATTGAGCTGGGCCGGTTTGCTGCTGTTGCACTGGACCCGGTTTGCCCAGTTCAGTGCTGCGTTTCTTCTTGTTATGGCATGCCTTGCAATTGCGGTAACGGTTCTGGATTATATTATACCGGTATGGGGCACAAAAAAGTTTGGGGGCAGTAAGGCAGGCATGTGGGGAGCTACTATCGGCATTTTTGCCGGGATTTTTTTCTTTCCGCCCGTTGGAATTATCGTCGGTCCCTTTATTGGTGCAGTGTTGGGAGAAATAATTGCAGGGAAAGAATCCGGACCAGCATTAAAAGCCGGACTCGGTTCTTTCATCGGTTTTCTCCTCAGCACAGGCCTGAAGCTCGGCGTCAGCCTTACGATGGCGTATTATTTTTTCCGCGAACTTATCCTCTGAGGGTAGCTACCATTACGGCTTTTATGGTATGAACACGATTTTCGGCTTCATCCCAAACGATGGAGGCGGGTGATTCAAATACTTCGTCGGTAACTTCCATCGATTCGAGTCCGAATTTGCGGTAAATCTGTTCTCCCACTTTTGTTTCGCGGTTGTGGAAGGCCGGCAGGCAGTGGAGAAACTTTACTTTCGGATTTCCGGTAAGTTCCAGAACCTTTTTGTTTACCTGGTAGGGTGACAGCAGTTTTATTCTTTCTTCCCATACGCTTTCCGGTTCACCCATTGATACCCACACGTCGGTATAAAGAAAATCTGCTCCTTTTACGGCTTTTTCCAGATCATCGGTGATGGTAATGCGTGCACCGGTTTCCTTAGCAATTTCTTTGCATGTTTTCTGAAGTTCATCCGATTGCTGGCATGCTTTTGGGGCAGCAGACCGGAAATCCATTCCCATTTTGGTGCAGCCTACCAGAAGTGAATTTCCCATATTGTTTCGTGCATCGCCCAGATAGCAAAAGGAAACCTGGTTCAGCGGCTTGTCAGTATGTTCCATTATGGTCAAAAGGTCGGCCAGTACCTGGGTGGGGTGAAACTCATTGGTAAGTCCGTTCCACACCGGGACGCCGGCATAACGGGCCAGCGTTTCCACAATTTCCTGGCCATATCCGCGGTATTCAATACCGTCATACATTCTGCCAAGAACCCTTGCTGTATCTTTCATCGATTCTTTATGTCCTATCTGTGAGGAAACTGGGTCGATATAGGTAACATGGGCACCCTGGTCGTGAGCAGCAACCTCAAATGCACACCGGGTACGTGTTGAGGTTTTTTCAAATATCAGGGCAATGTTTTTGCCTGTCAGCATTGGTCTTTCTATACCGGCATATTTCGCTCTCTTCAAATCAGAAGCCAGTTGCAGTAAGTAGTTAATTTCTTCGGGTGTAAAGTCAAGCAGTTTGAGAAAACTGCGATTTTTAAGATTGAACGGCATATGGAAATAATTTTATGTTATATAACATGAATTGGCGAAGTTAGATAAAATAGTTCAATCCTCATAATGCATTGTTATTTTGGTTCCGTAACGTTTGTCTTCCAGTTTGAATGCCTCAGTAATTACAGCTTTTCGGCCACCCTGTCTGATAAAGTTCAGGCATGCCCTGATTTTGGGGGCCATATTTCCTTCGCCGAACATTCCTTTGGCAAGGTATTTTTCTGTATCGGCGAAATCGAGAAATTCGACGGCCTTTTCATCCGGTTGGCGGTAATTGATATACACATACGGCACGTCGGTAAGAATATAGAATTCGCTGGCGCGAATGCTTGTGGCCAGAAGGGAGGATGCCAGGTCCTTGTCGATGACCACTTCAGCCGGACGAACATCACCTTTTTCATCGAGGTAAACCGGAACTCCGCCGCCGCCGGCAGCAATCACTATGGTGCCCTGTCGGGCCATGTATTCAACAACTCCTGAATTCATGATTTTTAATGGCTCCGGTGAAGGAACAACCCGCCGGAAGCCGTTGCCGGCCTTCATTTCTTCTTTAAAAATCCAGCCTTTTTCTTTGGAAAGGCGTTCAGCTTCTTCTCGCGTACATAGCTTTCCTATGCGCTTGGTTGGGTTACTGAAAGCCGGGTCATTCCTGTCGACCATCGTTAATGTTACCAGGGTAACTATTTCGCGGTGAAGATTATGCTTGTGAAGCACATTACGAAGCATACGTTCGATCATGTATCCGATTCCTCCCTGGGAATCAGCTACGCAAATATCGACCGGCATCTGGGGAATACCATACATGGCTTCTCCTGCATCATTTCGGAGAAGAATGTTCCCTACCTGCGGCCCGTTACCGTGGGTAATCACAAGCTGGTATCCCTGCCGGATCAGGAAAACAAGATTCTCCAACGTTCTGGTGGTATTCTCTTCCTGTTCATCAATCGTCCCGGCCTGATCACCACGTTGAATGGCATTTCCTCCTAAAGCAACAACTGCCAGCTGGCTCATAAATCATCATTTTTGTTCGCCAAAGCTAATGAAATGCCGTTATGTAAACCGTATCTTCAAAATTGTTATGCAACACATGCAGAGATAGATATTTTAAGAGAAATTTTACACCTTCGATTGGGAACATTTTTTTATTGGTTGACAGAATTTCAGTACATGTTTGTCTGCGTTGAAAGAGAATCATTACATTTACTAGCTGAATGAGGGGACCAACACCGGAATTTTTTCCGGTATCAGTTGTGGAAAAAGGGGGTGGAAATGGCTGGTTCCTGCTTTGGATACGTGCAATGTGGATAGTTCTTGTATGAGAATTGTACCTGCCAGAATTAATACTTTGATGAAGAAACGAAACCTTGTGGTTTTTTCTGTTTCGTTTTTTATGGTGTTGCAATATTCCTGCAAACCGAAGCCCGGGAAAGAGAAAATTACAGAAGGAGAAATCGTCTATAATATTGTTTACCTTGAAAATTCAATGACAACGGTATCGACCTCATTACTGCCGAAGAAAATGGTGAGAAAGTTCAGAAAGGACATGGTAAGCAGTTCGATGGAAGGATTCTTCGGAATGTTTATGATTACCAATATTTCTGATTTACGGAACAATACAAATACCACCCTTCTGCGCGTAATGGACAACCGGTTCAGGTACACGGCACCTCCGGGGGATTATGGTTGTTGTTTTAATCCTTATGAAGGTTTGCGGATTACCTTTTATCCGGAGCGAAAAACCATTGCGGGTTACGAGTGCTCAAGAGCCCTTGTTATATATGGAAACTACCCGGGTGATTCAGTTGATATATGGTATTCATCCGAAATCGGACCTGCCTTTGCCAATAGGCTGTCGCCTTTTGAGCCGGTGGACGGGATGCTGATGGAATTCGACCTGGAACTGCAAAAGCTGAAAATGCATTTTATTGCTGATGAAGTGAGAAAAAGGAACATGCCCCGTTCAGCTTTTTCGGTAAAAGAAGAATTTGTTCCCATTACGAGAATCAGGATGGAGAAAATTATTTCGGCTCTGATGGAATAGCAATTCAACTGTTCGGTTTGGTCCGGGACATCATTTGCTTCAGCAAAACGAAGGAAATTCTGTTCTATTTTTGAAGCACTTGTTTCAGAATAAAATTGATTTGTACCTTTGATCCCGATTAGAAATCGAGGCACAGTGCCGGGAAATTTCTGAAATCAATGCTGTTAGGTTTAGGAAAATTTAATTAAATCATGTATCAGGCTGTTTTATAATCATCATGGGAAAGAAATCAGGAAAAAGAAAATTCGATGAGCGCTGGAAGATTGCATTGGGTCTGCTGGTAACCGGATTGTCGTTATATGTTTTTACTGCCGTTTTATCATATTTCTTTAGCTGGAAAGCCGATCAGAGTTTTGAGTGGCAAATGTTATTCAGCGGGCCGGATGTAACCGTTGAGAACTTAGGAGGCAAAGCCGGGGCATGGCTGGCTGCTTTGCTGATGAACAAGTGGTTTGGAATTGCTTCCCTTGGTTTTCCTTTTCTTTTGTTTGTGGCAGGAGTGCGATTACTGGGTGTGCGCCTGCTGCCCCTCTGGAAAACATTCAAGATCACTCTGATTGCCGTCATTCTGCTGTCGGTAACGCTGGGATATTTGTCGGGCAGTAATCCGGTTTTTCTTGGCAGCGGGCCGGGAGGCGCCTATGGATGGTTTATCAGCCGATGGCTTATCTCTTTTCTGGGATTGCTGGGTACAGGCATTCTGCTCGTAATACTTAACAGCGTATTTGTATTTTTTACCATTCCAGGCACATTCGCATGGTTTATGTCGTTGTTCCGACCGAAACCATCGAAAAAATCCGTTCCGGAAGGAGGTGCAGGAGAAACCGTGACGGAAACGACGGAAGATGTAACCAAACAGATTGAGGGGGATGCAGTAAGCGTTGTGTTTGAAAAGCCGGCAAAGGAAGGAGAACCAGAAAACAAAGGGAATGCTACCCTGGTTTATTCCGCACCATCTAATACGGCCGATGAAGTTGAACTTGTTGTTGAAAAAGGGGGTAATGGCGTTGCGGATTTTGTCCCTGCTGAACCCGAAAATCTCGTAACTTATGATCCCTTCGACCCGAGGGCTGAACTCTCAGGCTATCGTTTTCCTGACCTGAGTCTTCTGGACGATCATAAATCGGAAAACAGCCAGGTAAGTAACGACGAGCTGATAAGGAACAAGGAAAAGATTGTTGAAACCTTACGAAACTACAAGATTGAGATTGATCAGATTAAAGCAACCATAGGGCCAACCGTTACCCTGTATGAAATTGTTCCGGCGGCCGGAATAAGAATTTCGCGGATCAAGAACCTGGAGGATGATATCGCACTGAGTCTTGCTGCACTTGGCATACGAATAATTGCACCCATTCCCGGCCGGGGTACTATTGGGATTGAGGTTCCAAATCAGCAGCCTGAAATTGTATCAATGAAGTCGATCCTGGCCAGCCGGAAATTCCAGGAATCCGGGGCCGAACTGGCCATAGCGCTTGGAAAGACCATCTCCAATGAAACATTTGTGCTCGATCTTGCCAAAATGCCTCATCTGCTGGTGGCCGGAGCAACTGGCCAGGGGAAGTCCGTAGGCTTGAATGCCATCATTACATCGCTGCTCTATAAGAAGCATCCTGCCGAAATCAAATTTGTGCTCGTTGATCCGAAGAAAGTTGAACTGACACCATATGCCCGGCTTGAAAAACATTTTCTTGCCCAGTTACCCGATGCGGAAGAACCAATTCTGACTGACACCCAGAAGGTCATCAATACGCTTCATTCGCTGACCATCGAAATGGAAGCACGGTATGACCTGCTGAAGATGGCCAATGTAAGGAATATTAAAGAATACAATACTAAATTTCTGGCACGCAGGCTTAATCCGGAAAAGGGCCACAGGTACCTGCCCTATATTGTGCTGATTATTGATGAGTTTGCCGATCTGATTATGACAGCCGGCCGCGAGATTGAAACCCCGCTGGCCAGGCTTGCCCAGCTGGCAAGGGCAATCGGAATACACCTGATTATAGCTACCCAGAGGCCTTCGACCAATATTATTACCGGAATTATCAAGGCCAATTTCCCTGCCAGGATAGCATTCAAGGTTTCGTCCATGATTGATTCACGGACCATCCTCGATACTCCCGGAGCCAACCAGCTGGTAGGGCGGGGTGATATGCTCGTTTCAGCAGGCGGAGATATGATCAGGGTTCAGTGTGCCTTTATAGATACGTCTGAAACAGAGCGGCTTTGTGAGTTTATTGGTTCCCAGCAGGGTTATCCGGCTCCTTTCTTTCTTCCTGAGTATCACAGCGAGGAAGAAGGAGAGGATACCGGTACTGTTGACCTGAGCCAGCGTGACAGCCTGTTCGAAGAAGCCGCTCACCTGGTTGTTTTACATCAGATGGGCTCAACTTCTTTGATTCAGAGGCGGTTTTCCATTGGATACAACCGGGCAGGCCGCATCATGGACCAGCTCGAAAAAGCCGGCATTGTCGGTCCGAATGAGGGTAGCAAAGCCAGAAGAGTTCTTGTTGCCGATGAAAATACTTTGGAACAGATTTTGAGTGGTCTGGGATAAGGAGGTTTTATGAACTGCACTACCATTAAGTTAATTTTGTCTGCGCTTTTATTTCCTTTTGCCGTTTCAGCGCAGCAGGATCCAAAGGCACAGGAAATCCTGAAAAAATTATCGGACTTTGCCCGTTCATCGGATGTGATTTATGTCCGGTACGACTATGCCTTTAAAAATGTTCAGACCAAGGAGAATTTTTCAGCCAACGGCGAGGCGTGGATTAAAAAAGACAAGTTCAAGATTCTTGTTTCACAGAAAAATGCTGAAATATACTATGACGGAGAAGTAATGTGGACATATATACCTTCCATCAAGGAAGTGAATATTTCGGTTCCTGACACTTCATCCAATGAATTTTTTATCAATAATCCGGCCGAACTTTTTACCTATTATGAGAAAGAGTATAAGACCCGGTATCTGGGTGATGTCAACGGCACCAACGCCTGCAGGGTAGACTTATATCCGGTGGATCTGAAAAAGCCTTATTACCGTATCCGGCTTACCATAGATAAAACAACCAGCCAGCTCACTGAAGCCGAGGCAGCAGGAAAAAATGGTGAGACCTATCTGGTCAAACTCAAAGAAGTGAGATCGGAAAAAAACCTTCCGGATTCCTTCTTTACATTTGACCGGCGAAAACATCCTGATGTGGAAGTAATTGATCTGCGTTTTTGACGGGAATGTTTCTGCGTTGCTTTTTGCGTCATCTCGGGCGGGAACTTTATTTGCACTTCGGTTAAATGTTTGATAGATAAATAGTCACGAATCCTTATGCACAATAGGTAGCAAAGAAACAGCCTCTTTTTTCTCACCGGTGGGGCAAAATCATTTCAGAGGCCTTTTGGGGTAAGCAATCCGGGCATGATAAATATTCCGCAGGCGCTGAATAAATACGTTTTTTATGGTAGTGATATCTTTGAAGGTTATATCAGCGTCATTGAATTGCTCTTCATGCATTTGCTGATCAATAATTTCGTTAACGAGTGCTGTAAGAGAGGATTCATCAACTTTTGTCAGGCTTCTTGAGGCGGCTTCCACGGCATCTGCCATCATTACAACAGCGGTTTCCTTAGAAAAGGGACGTGGCCCTGGATAGCGGAACAAATGCTCTGAATTGCTTTCTTCCTTGTTGTTTTTCAGCCAGGTATAGTAAAAATAACGAGCGAGAGTGGTGCCGTGATGGGTTGAAATAAAATCGGATATCTGTTCAGGAAGGCCATTCTTTCTTGCCAGAAGAAGGCCATTTTCAACGTGGCTGATAACAATCCTGGCGCTTTCGGCAGCGTCGAAATGTTCGTGGATATTGGTGCCAGGGGTTTGGTTTTCAATAAAATAAAGCGGGTTTTCCATTTTCCCGATATCATGATACAATGCACCGGTGCGCACCAGGAGTGCATTTCCGCCGATATGGCGGACAGCATCTTCGGCCAGATTCGCTACCTGAAGGGAGTGCTGAAACGTGCCGGGGGCCAGTTCTGCCAGCTGGCGCAACAGCGGCTGATTGGTGTCAGAAAGTTCGGTCAGCGAAGCATCAGAAAGAAATCCAAACGTCTTTTCAAAAATGAACATGAGGGGATAGGCGGAAAGGAGCAGTAAACTGTTTCCGGTAAACCAGAAGAGCTCTCCCCATGATACGGAGTTCCAGCGTCCTTCTTCCAGAAGACTGATACCTGCAAAAACAACTGTATAGGCCAGCAGTACGAGAACGGAAGTAATAAACAATTTACCCCGGCGGTATTGGTTGGAAAGAGAGAAAATGGCTACAATTCCTGCAACAAAGTTCATGAAAACAAATTCGAATGCATTGGGAACCCAGAATGCCGTTATAAAAAGGGTTGTGATCAGGATGAATAAAGCTATCCGGCTGTCGTAAAAAGTTTTTACAATAATGGCAATCAGAGCAAACGGTATTACATATACGCTCAGCTGTGAATAGCTGATTACCAGCCTGGTGAGCGCACTCATAAAAAGAATAATGAAAAGGATGAACAGGGTTTTCAGCTGATTGCCGAATACCTCTTTACGGAAACTCTGCAGAAACAAAAAAATCATCAGAACCGAAAGGATGCTTAAAATAAACTGTCCGAGAAACAGCAATATCTTGTGTCCGGTAATTCCTACCCTTTGGTTGTATTCTATGCGCAGAGACTCAAGAATTTTGAATTTTTCATCGCTAACTATTTCTCCTTTTGATATAATCCGTTCTCCTTCGAGCACCATTCCTTCGGTTAGGGAGATGTTAGACACCAGGCTTTTTCTTTCCAGTTCCGTCTTTCTTGCATCATAAAACAGGTTGCCTGTAATATATTCATTAAGGTTCAAGAAGTGCAGCAGTTGTTCGGTCTGGTCGGCACTATATGCTTTCAGCCCGGGTTGCTCCCTTACATTACCAATAAGGTATCGGTAGGCCGAAACTTCAGTATAAAGAGAATTGAAAGCTACCTGTGAAGAAACGTTATTGCGGATTATCTGTATGGTTTTGCTTTGTTTGAATTGATTCTTATTCCATTCGACACTGGAAACAATTCCCTGATTATAAATTGATCTGAGCGAATGAAGCACTGCTGTCCGAAAATCGTTTTCCTGCATAAGAAGTTCTTGTTTCAGGTAGCTTGGAACCAGTTTCTCCTCAACCATTTTTGTAACTGCCTGAGAAAATATTTTTGTGAACGACGAATCCAGACGGGCAGATTGCTGGTATGCTATGCTTGTATCTAACTGAAAATAAGGAGAAAATAATTGCAAAATGCTGTCCCTCTCCTGTTCAATTTCCTGCTGGGTTTTATATATGGGAAAATCGAAGGGTGCAATCAGTGTTTCATGCATCCATGGCCTTCCTTTCTGGTATTCATACTTGAATTTTCCTTCCGAAGGGAAAAGGAAAAACAAAATAACCGCAGCAGCCAGGTAAAGCAAAATGCGCTTCAGCGATTCTTTTTGTTTTTCATTCATCTTCTTCACTCGGCACAGGTATGGTAAGATCCCCGGGATTTTTGTATCATTGTTATTACAAAAATACAATAAAAGTTGACTGGTGAGAGAAAATATGGAGTCTGTGCGGTAAGCTGTCTTCCCTTGCGTGCTTTTCCCGATGAGAAGTCAGAGATGGTCAGTATGTTACTTTTTGGAGAACTCTACCATGTGTTGGGCTCAGAGCAGGGATGGTATCAGGTTTCTGCTGAATATGACGATTACATAGGATGGATTTCCGGTTCAGCAGTGCATTTAATTACCGGGAAAGAATACCGGTATCTTGCGGAGGGGAGCAAAACGCTGACCAGGCCTGCCTTCCTTGTTCCGGAAGAATATTCTGATCATCCGTTCATGATTTTGCCCGGAAGTTCCTTGCCGGCTCTTAGGGACAATTCCTTTGTGCTGGGGGGCAAGACCTTTCAATCAGCCGGACCATTGGTTACCAATGACGGAACGTTGAATCCGCTTGCTCAGGTTCCACTCACTGCCATACTGTTTCTCAATGCACCCTATTTGTGGGGTGGAAGATCGCTTTTTGGAGTTGATTGCTCAGGTTTTGTCCAGGTTGTTTTCAAAACGGCAGGAATCAGGCTTCCGCGTGATGCCAGTCAGCAGGCTCAGATCGGAAAAACCATTTCGCTGAGGGAGGCCAGGACCGGCGACATTGCCTTTTTCGGACCCGCTCCGGGAAAGATTACCCACACCGGAATTTTTCTGGATAACGGCCGGTTTATCCATGCCTCAGGAAAGGTACGGATCGATACCATTGACGAAAGAGGGATTTTTTCTGTTGAAAGGAAGCAAATTACCCACGCGCTGCAGTTGGTTAAACGAGTAATCCTTTGAGTTTTTAGGAAGAATAAATTAAGTGATTGCATGAATAAATATGTTGTTTCATCCTTTCTGAGACGATTGGGGTTAATTCAAATTGCTGATTTTGTTCGTTTTTTGATCCACTATGCCGGAACATTCCGCTCGCGACGGGCATTTCGCAGGAAGTATCCAGGGGTTGTATTGCCTCCGGCCTATTACGTTTACGAAACGTTTAATCTGAATTACGAGAGCTTCTACTCGAAAAGCCGGGATACTGCGCAATGGCTTATATCAAACATTGCCGCATTTGAACCGTTTGACAACAAGAAGATACTGGAGTGGGGGTGCGGTCCCGGGCGTGTTATACGTCATTTACCAGCTCATTTGCCCTCTTCCTGTCAGTTTTATGCTACCGACTATAACCCGAAATATATTGCATGGTGCAGGAAGAATCTGAATAACATTAACTTCCAGACAAATGATCTGGAACCTCCCTTACCCTTTCCTGAAGGATTCTTTGATATAATTTATTCCATTTCGGTATTTACCCATCTGTCGCTGCGAAGTCATTATGCATGGTTTGCTGAACTGGAGAGAGTGGCAAAGAATGGTGGCATTCTTTTTTTTACTGTTCACGGAGAAGTATTTAAAGAGAAGCTCACTGAGAGTGAGAAAAAGTTGTTTGACAGGGGAGAGCTTGTAATGAAAGCCGGAACGAAGGAAGGTCATCGCACCTTTGCAGCTTTCCAGCCCCCTTCATTTGTCAGGCAACTGGTCAAAGATCATCAGGTTCTTGCCCATTATCCCGGCATCAGGGAGAATGGTATTCCACGCCAGGATGTTTGGATTGTAAGGATTGTTAAGAAAAACGGATAAAATTTCCCCGGATCCTGTATTTTTGTCCGCCGGATTTTTTGTTCATGGAAGATTACCTGCCCGATATAACAGCAGAAGAAATTAAGAAGCTGCCTCTGGAGATGTTCAGGGGGGATGTATTTGTTGTGTCGGACTACGCCGATTTTCAGAGAGCAATCGCTATGGTCAGACGGGAATCTGTCCTGGGGTTTGATACCGAAACAAAACCCTCCTTCAAAAAGGGCCGACGCAATAAAGTATCTCTCCTGCAGCTTGCCACCGACAAGCAGGCATGGCTTTTTCGCCTTTCACGTATTGGCCTTCCCCGGGAACTGGTTGCTGTTCTGGAAAATCCTGAAATTGTAAAAATAGGCCTGGCATTGCGCGATGATCTTCATTCACTGCATGCCCTGCAACCTTTTGAGCCCCGCAACATGATTGACCTGCAGAAAATTGTTTCGCAATATGGTATTACGGCACAGGGACTCAGGAAGCTGGCGGCTATTGTTTTGGGTGTCAGGATTTCCAAGTCGCAGCAGGTAACCAACTGGGAAAATCCGGTTCTTACGGAATCGCAGGTTCTTTATGCAGCAACTGATGCGTGGGTTTGTTATGCCATCTGGAAAAAATTGAACAGCCACGGGACAAAATACTAATCACCATCTTCCATGACACCACATCCCAGAATCATTCTGAAATCAGGTAAGGACGCTTCTCTGCTCAGGTATCATCCCTGGGTATTTTCGGGGGCAATCAAGAAAGTAACCGGTACGGTGGCTGAGGGTCAGATTGTTGAGGTTTATGATAACAAGGATCATTTCCTGGGCATAGGGCATTATCAGACGGGAACAATTGCCGTCAGAATACTGTCATTCACCCCTGCCGAATTAGATAAAAGCTTCTTTGCTGATAAAATTGAACGTGCCTGGAAAATCCGGAAAGATCTTGGCCTGGCCGATAATGATCATACCACCATGTACCGGCTTGTGCACGGGGAAGGAGATGGCCTGCCCGGATTAATTGCTGATGTATATGGCCGTACGCTTGTATTGCAGATGCATTCTGCCGGAATGTACCTGATTCGCAGGTTGCTTGCAGATGCATTCAGAGAAGTGCTTGGAAGCCGTATTTCGGCCATTTACGATAAAAGTGAATCGGCGCTTCCCTATCATTTCCCGCTGAAAGGGAAAGACGGATTCATGGAAGGTTCATCGGACGAATGCATTGCCCTGGAATCAGATAATAAATTTCTGGTGGATATTCCGGGCGGTCAGAAAACAGGATTTTTTCTCGACCAGCGGGAAAACAGACAACTGGCAGGTAGCCTTTCCAGAGGGAAAAATGTTCTGAATTTGTTTGGCTATACCGGTGGTTTTTCTGTGTATGCCATGAGAGGCGGAGCGAAACTGGTTCATACAGTTGACAGCTCACGTCAGGCTATTGAACTGGCCAACAGAAATGTGGAGTTAAATTTCGGGAAAGATCCGCGGCATGAAGGGATCGTGGCTGATGCTTTTGAATACTTAGGGTCGGCCGGCAACAAATATGATATGATCATTCTTGATCCTCCGGCTTTTGCAAAACACAACGAAGTGCTTCACAATGCCCTTCAGGGGTATAAGCGCCTGAATGCCAAAGCATTTTCTGTTATTCAGCCGGGAGGTATTCTGTTTACCTTTTCCTGTTCTCAGGTTGTGAGCAGGGATGCTTTCCGGAAAACAGTGTTTACGGCAGCGGCCATAAGTAAGCGACAGGTGCGTATATTATACCAGTTAAGCCAGCCTCCCGATCACCCGGTTAATATCTATCACCCTGAAGGAGAATATCTTAAGGGGCTTGTACTTTCTGTGGAATAGACCCGGATTGCGTATATCAGGAGAGCAAGCGAGCTAATGCGCAGTGGGTTAGCCTTTAACGGAGGTATCCGGGTTAACCCCGCTGAAACGCAGTGAAAGAGATCCCTGAGGTATATTGCGCAGTTTTTGATGCTCAATGTGGATTAAATGGATGCACGTGAACCAACTGAATTTTTGTTTGTTTAAGATTAAATTTACCGTATGGTAATATCGGCAAAATAAGCCACCTTTGCACCGGATCGTTTAGCGTTTTTTTTCAATGGACAATTCTTCCAAATTAGCATATCTCGACGGCAAGGGGCTGTACTATTCTTTCCTCGCTGGAGCGCGAAGCCTTCTGGACGGGCAGGGAGAACTCAATAAAATCAATGTTTTTCCCGTTCCGGATGCTGATACAGGCAGCAATATGGCCTCTACAATCAGAACCATTATTGAAAGTATTTCCCCTGCTTCGTCATACAAACAAACAGCCGACGCAATAGCAGCCGCTGCACTGATAGGGGCCAGAGGCAACTCCGGAGTTATCTTCGCTCAGTTTCTCTATGGGTTAAGCAACGAAACAAGGGATGTTGAGAAGATTTCGTTGCAGGCTTTTGCCGAATCAGTCAACCGCTCGGTGCAGTACATGTACGAGGCAGTTGCCAATCCGGTGGAAGGCACCATGCTGAGTGTGATAAGAGACTGGGCTGATTATATTTACAGCAACCATAGTTACTTTGATGATTTCAAAAAGCTGATCGCATCTTCCATGGATGCGGCGCATGAATCGCTGGTGGCTACCGCACAGCGGATGCGTCAGTTAACCCATGTGAATGTTGTGGATGCAGGAGCAAAGGGGTTCGTTCTGTTTCTGGAAGGAATTCTGGAATTTATCAAAACCGGAAATGTCAGAGCATTGCGTTCTTTGCTGGAAAGTGATCCGGTTGTCCTGCCGGTTGGTTCTGACGATCATGGTTCGCTGACCTATCGCTTTTGTACGGAGGCCCTCATCAAAGGAGAATCACTCGATAAAGACAAACTGAGAGAGATTGTCAGAGGCTTTGGCGACAGCATGGTGATTGCCGGTTCTTCAAAAACCCTCCGGTTGCATATCCATACCGACGATCCTCAGAAGCTTTTTGAGGAACTCCGTTCCTTTGGCACCTTAATATTTCAGAAAGCGGATGATATGCAGAAACAATATGAAATTGCCCATCACCGCAAATGGAAAATTGCCCTGGTTGCCGATTCCTCCTGTGACCTGCCGCAGGACCTGATCGATTTCTACCAGATCCATCTTGTTCCTATCAACCTCTTTTTTGGCGAAAACCATTATCTGGATAAAGTTACCATTCATCCGGAACAATTTTATCGTATGCTGGACCTGGAGGAACATTTCCCCAGGTCGGCTCAGCCCAATGACAAAGCTTTTGAGAACCTTTATTCCCATCTTGCCAGCCATTATGACAGCATTATTGCTGTTCATGTGGTCGGAAAACTGAGCGGAACATTGCGCAGTTCTCTTATGGCAGCTGAAAGAATAAGCCGGGAAACCGGGAAGAAAATTTCTGTGTTTGATTCAAGAAATGTTTCCGGTGGCCTTGGTCTGACTGTTCTGAAGATTGCCAGATCCATTGAAGAAGGAAAAGAACATGATGAAATTGCTGCTCATATACCGCAGTGGGTTGATAAAACACGTCTTCTGGTCAGCGTCAGAACCCTTAAATATCTGGTCAGAGGCGGAAGAGTGACCAAAATGAAAGGATTTCTGGCAAACCTTCTGCACATGCACCCTATTATATCTTTCGACAAGGAAGGGAAAATCTATATGCTGGAAAAAACCTTTACCATGAAAAGCAATATGCAGAGGGTAATTCAACTGGCAAAGGATGAGCTTTCACGGCAGGAACTTGACGAATATATGATTCTGCATGCACATTGTGAAACGGATGCACGGTGGATGGCTGACCAGATGGTTGAAGTAACCGGAAGGGATCCTCTGGCTGTTATGGATATTTCTCCTGTTATTGGTGTTCATGCAGGACCCGGTTCACTTGCGGTTGCCTTCATGGTAAAATAATACCCTCCTGTCAAAGGAATTATTTGCTCTGTCAATCAACATTACACCGGAATATCTTTTTTTATAACTTTATTCGGGATTCGAACCCCGGTTTATGCATAAAACCATCCATATTTTTCTGGTATTGGTCAATTTTGCTTCCGTTTTGCTGGTTTCCTCATGCCGGCACAGTTCGATGCAGCCACCGGTAGCGCAGAAAAAGCCTGTAATCTTTCATGAACATGGCTATACCAGAACGGATGAATATTTCTGGCTAAAAGAAAGGGACAATCCCGAGGTGATAGCGTATCTTGAAGCTGAAAATGCCTATACCGGATTCTGGTTTAAACCCCTCGAGAAACTGAAGATGAAGCTATACGGAGAAATAGTTTCAAGGGTACCCCGGAACGATACAAGTGTACCGTATCTGCTTCACGGGTATATGTATTATCAGCGCTTTATGGGTGATGATGAATATCCGGTCTATTGCCGGAAAAAAAACACAGAAGGAGCACGTGAGGAGATCATTCTGGATGTAAACGAACTTGCCCGCGGCCATAAATTTTATTCCGTAGCAGGACTGACAGTAAGCCCTGATGCGCGTTTGCTGGCTTACGCGGCTGATACACTGGGCGGGCGCAGTTACATTCTCTATGTTAAAGATTTGTTCAGCGGTAAAAACCTTTCTGAAGAAATACCAGGAACCAATGGTTTTGCTGCCTGGGCTTCGGACAATAAAACCCTTTTTTACGGAGCCGTTGATCCGGTTACGGTCCGCTCCAGCCGGATTATGCGCCACACTCTGGGCACTCAGGCTTCCTCTGACAAACTGGTATTTGAAGAGAAGGATCCGACCTTTAACACCTTTGTATTTAATTCAAAATCAGAAGAATATTTAATTATTGGATCTGTTTCAAAAACTACCAGCGAATACCGGTTGCTTCCTTCGAATCGTCCGCAGGGAGATTTCCATTTATTTTCTCCGCGCATCCAGGGGCTGGAATACGACATAGAGCCGGTTGGGAATACCTGTTTTATCCGCACAAATTATAAGGCTGAGAATTTTTGCCTCATGCAATCAGCCCTGCCTGGTAACCATCCTGAGAGATGGAAGGAACTGGTGCCGGGAAATGATTCTGTTTTGCTTGAAGGATTTGAAGTTTTCGACAATTACCTGGTGTTGCAGGAAAGAAACAAAGGTCTGGTCAGGTTTCGTTTTACTCCGTTGAATACCATGGAGTTTCGTGAAATTCCCCTTGATGATGAAGCTTATTCCGCTTCCCTTTCTTCGAACTTTCGGCTTGATACAAAGCGGGTGCGGTATACGTATTCTTCCCTGGCAACACCTGCAACGGTATATGAATTTGACATGGAAACCGGCCAGAGGTTCATGCTCAAGCAGGACAAAGTATATGGAGCATTTGATCCTTCGCATTACACTGTGGAGCGTTTTTATGTTCCGGCGCCTGACAGCCGCATGATTCCTCTTTCTCTTGTTTACAGGACAGATAAAAAGAAAGAAAACATGCCCCTCCTGCTATACGGCTATGGTGCTTATGGTATTTCAACAGAGCCTGATTTTCAGTACCAGCGGCTGAGTTTGCTCGACAGAGGGTTTGTGTATGCCATTGCTCATGTGCGGGGTGGAGAAGAAATGGGGCGAAGCTGGTACGAGGAAGGGAAACTGCTCCAAAAACAAAACACTTTCCGTGATTTCATTCGTTGTGCCGAATTTCTGATTGAAAAAGGATATACAAGCTCTGACCGACTTTTTGCTCAGGGGCGAAGTGCCGGCGGATTGCTGATGGGAGTGGTGGTCAATACACGACCTGATTTGTTCAAGGGGGTTCTTGCAGGGGTTCCTTTTGTAGATGTTCTTACCGATATGCTTGATGAGTCATTGCCGCTTACCACTTCTGAATATGAAGAATGGGGCGATCCGCGCATAAAGGAATATTACGATTATATTCGTTCGTATTCTCCTTATGACAATGTCACAGCCGGAAAGTATCCCGCGATGTTTGTAACCGCCGGATTGTATGATACCCAGGTGCCTTACTGGGAACCGGCCAAATGGGTGGCACGTCTGCGATCACTGAAAAAAGATTCCAATCCGATCCTGTTTTACTGCAATCTGGATGCAGGCCATTCCGGCAGTTCCGGACGATATGAAAAATACAAGCTGACGGCTATGGAATATACCTTCCTTCTGAAACTGGCAGGGATGGAAAAGTAATGATCGGGTACCCCTGTATTCTGCAGATTGCCTGGTTATTTCCGGGCGGAAACAAGGGCAGAAACCAGCAGCATAACAATTCCTGCACCAAAGATAATCCATGGGAACTGCGAGGGAATGTACTGCAAGCTCAAATCATACAGTGCCTTGCGGGAAGGTACTGACCACAATTCTTTCAGACTGTAATGTTCCAGAATGAACCTGGAATAGTCGGTTATGAAGGAAATGAACACGATCCCTGCACCGGTGAACATAAATATTTTTGCCTGCAAGGGGAACCGGTAGCTTTCCCTGTCACGCGATTTTTTCAATATTATCGCAGCATGAAGGATCATCAGAAGCGAAACAAGAACCGGAGCAATTACAGGTCCTGTCCATGTTACAGGAATCAGGAAAAGAATATCCCAGGTTAAAAACGAATCAGGCCAGTTCAGCAGGAATTTGAGGAATACATAATAGAAAATATCCCACAGGGCAAAACTGTATAGAAACCATGCAAACCGCTCAATAAGGTTTTTCCCGGCAAGAAATCCAATGCCGGCGAGCATAATAAGTGTGGCGGCCTCCCTGAAGAGTTCTGTTACCGCCAGTTTTTCAGGTATCGGAGCCAGCGGAAAAGCAAATCCGCCGGGGTACAGAATTTCGCGCATATAGACAACCACAGCGCTTTCGAGGTACCCCATGGCTATTGAAAAGATGCCGATAACGATGAATTTTTTGTTCAGCGACATATACCTGTATGTTGGTTAGGATATCTTTCCCGAATCAAAGGTAATATACCCTGGTCAATGTTTCTGTATGCTTTTCATTGCCATGTATTACCCGGATTAGCATCTGATGTATAACGAAACCTGTGTACATTGAACCTGGCTGTGGGTATTAACCCTGCCGGAATGAAGTTAATGCTTCTCCTGGAGTGCGCACCATGGTGGAAAATACCCTATGCAGAAGTTGTCTGCAGGCCTGATAAGTTTGAAATGCATTGTTATTGGGTTAACTTTGCCTTTGTTATGCTGTATCCGGAACACATAGAACAGAAACTTGGCTTTGATCAGATTCGCACAATGCTTGCAGAGCAATGTATAGCCAATCCCGGACGGGAGCTGGTTGATGCCATGGCATTTATGACAGAACTGCAAGGTGTGAACGAAGCCCTGCAGCAAACGGGTGAAATGATGGAGATTCTGCAATTTCATGATGCATTTCCTGATCCCGGTTACGATGATGTGCGCCCTGCATTGAAACGAACAGCAATCAGCGGAACATTTCTGGAGCCTTCTGAGATGGGAAAAATCAGGCGATTGCTGACAACAATGGCTTCGGTTCAGGATTTTTTCAAAACAAAGGGATCAGATAAATTCCCTGCTCTGAAGGCCCTTACCGGAGATGTGAAGAAGATGCCCGAGGTGGTCAGGCGTGCCGATTCGATTCTGGATGAGAAGGGTGAAATCAGGGATACAGCATCGCCGGAGCTCAGCAGGATCAGAAAGACAATGCATCAGAAGCAGGCTCAGATAGCGAAAGTGATGCAGGGTATTCTTCGTAAAGCCCAGGAAGAAGGGTGGATTGATGAGGGCGAAGGCATAACGTTCCGTGATGGCAGAATGGTACTTCCGGTTCGTGCAACCCATAAGCGTAGCCTGCGCGGTATTGTGCTTGATGCCTCCTCTACCGGAAAAACAGTTTTCATTGAACCTGCCGAAATAGTTGACCGGAATAATGAACTCAGGGAACTGGAATACGAGGAGAAACGGGAAATCATAAGGATTCTCTCGGAATTTACCGATTTCATCCGGCCTCATGCACCGGAGCTGATTTTAATAAATGAACGTCTGGGGTATTTTGATTTTATCCGAAGCAAGGCTCAACTGGCCATCAGACTGAAAGCCGGGATTCCCGTGGTTCGCGATGAACCGATAATTGAATGGAAGGATGCTGTTCACCCCCTGTTATATCTTATCAATCTGCGGGAAAACAGGGAGACGGTTCCTCTTTCTATCAGGCTTGGCGACAAATACCGTATTCTTGTTGTATCAGGACCCAATGCAGGAGGCAAGTCAGTATGCCTTAAAACAACAGGATTGCTTCAGTACATGCTGCAATGCGGAATGCCGGTTCCCGCTTCACCAAATTCAGTTTTTGGAATCTTCCGGGATATTTTTATTGATATAGGCGATGAACAAAGTATTGAAAATGACCTGAGTACCTACAGTTCTCATTTATTGCACATGAAATACTTTATTCGGCATGCCGGCACAAGAAGCCTTGTGCTGATCGATGAACTGGGTGCCGGTACCGAACCTTCGCTCGGAGGCGCCATTGCTGAAGCCATTCTGGAAAAACTGAGGCAGACGGGTTGTATTTGTATTGCTACCACGCATTACACCAGTCTGAAGCATTATGCTGCATCAGCAGAAGGCGTGTTTAACGGAGCCATGCAGTTCGACAGCGGGCGTATGGTACCGCTGTACAAGCTCGAAATTGGTAAGCCGGGGAGTTCATATGCTTTTGAGATTGCCCGCAGGATAGGACTTCCTGAGGAGATTCTTTCCATGGCCCGCCAGCGGGTCGGAAGCAGTCAGGTCGATTATGATAAGCACCTCCGGGAGGTATTGCGCGATAAGCGCTACTGGGAACAAAAAAGGGAAAAAATCAGACAAACTGAGAAGAAAATCGAGGAAACACTGGAAAAATACACCAAGGAACTGGAGGAAACCAACCGGATGCGCAGGGAATTGCTGGCAAATGCGCGAAAGGAAGCGGCCGCACTGGTGGAAGGACTGAACAAACGGATTGAGAATGCTATCCGCGAAATCAGAGAAGCTCAGGCTGAGAAGGAAAAAACAAAGATGATTCGTCAGGAACTTCAATCGTATGTTTCTGAATCGCTACGAAGACTGGAGGGAGAAAATGCCGTAACCAATGAAACCCCTCGGAACAGGAGCCCGAAAGATAGTACCGGCAGGGAAGAAGATGGAAGGAGTGAACCGGCCTTTGAAAAGGGAGATATGGTTCGACTGACTGATCAGGACATTACCGGCGAAGTACTTGATGTTAACGGACCGAGTGTGCTGGTTGCCTTTGGAAATATGGTAACAACCGTCCCTTTTAATCGGCTGGAGAAAACGGAAGGCGGGCGAAGAAAATCTTTGGATCAGCCTGCCACCGGCAAAACAAGTTCTGCCTGGAATGAACGTTTTCTGAGTTTTGTCCCGCAGACAGACGTTCGGGGCATGCGCGGAGAGGAGGCTTTGCAGGAGGTAGCCCGCCTGCTTGATGAAGCCCTGGTGGTGGGGGTGAGCGAAGTACGCATCCTCCATGGAAAAGGGAATGGCATCCTTCGGTCACTGATACGGGATTATCTGCAGAAGCAACATTTTGTCAGGTCTTTCCGTGATGAACATGAGGAACGGGGTGGCAGCGGAATAACTGTGGTGACTATAGCATCCTGACGGACTTTTCATTCCTCATCCGAAAACCTCGCACCCTGCCGAATGTAAATATACTTTCTGATTAAAAAGTCAGCTTCGTCATTTGTCAGTGGGTTCAGAAAATATTCGGTTGTTCCCGAGGCAAAGACAGCCTTTTTGAAATCTTCGTCATGCCTGTCGGCAACTACTATTACGGGAAAATGCCTGAATTCTCTGCGAAGTCTGAAAAGGATAGCTGGTAATTTATGCAGGTCAGGAAAAGAATAAAGAAACAGTATGTCAGGTTCGGGAGGTCTTTTCAATTCCATAAAAAGATCCTTTTCATTGCCGATATATTCGGTCATGACCATCTTGCTGGTACGGAAAGGTTCCGGTACGTTAATCTCTTTATTTTCCTCAAGATTGGCAATCAAAACGCGGGAAAGTTTCTTCTCAACCAATCTTGGCCAGGTATTTTTGACAATATATCCGGGAATGCGGAACATGAAACACGTCCCCTGATAGGGTTTTGAAGAAAGCCATATTTCTCCTTCCAGCATTTTTACCAGCTCCTTTGCAATACTCAATCCCAAACCTGTTCCTCTGTACAACTGGTCATCAACGGCTTTTCCCTTGCGAAAACGCTCAAAAATCGTATGTTGTTCTTTTGGATGAATTCCTATACCTGAATCCTGAACGAAGAAAAGGACCGAATTACTGTTTTCGGGATAGTAACCAAATTCAATGAATCCTGTTTCAGTGAACTTTACGGCATTGTTCAGAAGATTGGAAAGGATCTGCATAAGACGTGATTTCTCGCTGAACAGGACAATATTCGATACGGAAGGTTTCTGGTACCTGACTTCAACTTTTTTACCCGCCCGCACAAACTGAAGTTTATAATATTCAGAAAGTCTTTCCAGCATATCGTCAAGTTCAAATTCGCTTTTATGAAGATGAACTACTCCTCTCTGTATGTCAGACAAATGGAGAAGGTTGTCAATCATTGCAATCAGGTGATTTCCCGATTCCCTGATGTATTCGTAGTACTTTTCTTTCCTGCCGGATGGTATATCGGGATCGCAGATCAATTCTGAAAACCCGAAAATGGCATTCATCGGGGTGCGAATTTCATGTGAAATATTTTCGATGAATTCAGTCTTGAGTTTTTCTGATTCTTCGGCTTTTCTCAAGGCTTCCTGCAGATTTCTGAAGTTCAGTTTTTGCTGGGTAATGTTGATCAGTGCCCCGGCAACAAACCTCGGTTTTCCTGAAATTTCAGGAACAGGAGAGGCACGCAGTTCAAACCAGTTGTCGTGCGACTGTATTTCTGTAAAAACTTTTTCTCCCGAAAATGCTTGTTCAAGGTAAGCTGTTATTATCTGGCGGGCAGCAATATCAAAGGAAAGTTCATGCAATGATTTTCCCAGTGCCCGTTCCGGAACAAGCCCCAGCTTCGTTGATTCATTACCCTGCAGAAGGATAAAATTCAGCTTTTCATCAACAAGAAAAACCGTAGTATTCGGAAGATGGGATGCCAGAGCATTGTACCATTGTTTACTTTCGTTTATAGTTTTAATAATCAGATCTTTTTTGCGAATTTCCAGCCATACCAGATAGAAGATGACCAATGAGCTTATCGTGACAAAAAACCATCCCTTAATTGTCTGAAGCAGGGTAATGGTATGCGGGTCGGCAACAAAATGTTCCAGCAGCTTGTCTGTTGACAAGATCCAGATAACACTGAGCAGGAAATAAATGACCGCTACCCTGACAGCTGGTCTGAATTTCCCGATTGGGGTCGCTAACAGATCGGTATGATTTGAAAGTTTCATTCAGGGTTCATTTCAAGAGCCTGTTTCAGGTCATGAATAATATCGGTTGCATCTTCAATTCCTGTGGAAAGACGGAGCACTTTGTCTGTAATACCTTCTTTATCAAGTTCTTCCCTGGTGAGGTTGCGATGAGATGTCAATACGGGGGAGCAAATGATTGAATCCACTCCGCCGAGGCTCATAGAAGGCCGGATCAGTTTCAGGCTTTTCTGAAATTTCACCGGGTCGGCCGATCGGAGCTCAAAACTGAGCATCCCGCCAAATCCTTTCATTTGTTTCCTGGCAATCATATGGCCGGGATGGGAGGGAAGACCGGGATAGAAGACCCTGCTGATGCCCGGATGCTGGGCGAGGAATAGTGCCACCTCCATTGCGTTTTTATTTTGTTTTTCAACACGGATGGCAAGGGTTTTCATTGAACGTTCCAGCAGGTAGCATGTTTCGGGATTTAGGCTTCCTCCCAAATTGAGAGCCATTTTGTACAAGGGTTGTGTAATTTCCTTCGGGGCTATTATTGCTCCGGCACAGATATCGCTGTGTCCGCCAAGGTATTTTGTGGCGCTGTGAATAACAACGTCAATTCCCAGAAGCCGTGGATTCTGGTTGACCGGCGAGGCAAAGGTGTTATCGATTACTGAAATAAGTCCGTGCTTTTTTGCAATTCTGGCGATGCCTTCTATATCGGTTATGCCAAGGAGGGGATTGGACGGAGTTTCGATATAAACCATTCGTGTGGAAGGGCGAATAGCCTGTTCAAATGCTTCCGGTTCGCCGGAGGCGGGGTATGACCATTCAATACCGTACCTTTCCAGCCATCCGTTTATAAAGTGGGTAGTTCCTCCGTACAATCCCCTTTGAAAAATGGCATGGTCGCCTGATTTCAGCAATCCAAAAAGAGTGGTCGAGATAGCGGCCATACCCGAACTGAACAGGATGCCGTCCGTAGTGTCCGGATCGCATCCTTCGAGAAAGATCAGCTTTTCAATTACTGCTTTCTGGTTGGGTAGGTTAAAATAACGGGGATAGGGCCTTACGTCCGTATCAAGGTAAGGGTAGGAAGTGGAAGTATAAACAGGAGTATTGACTCCTCCGGTCATGGGATCAATACGGGTCCCGGCGTGCACGCAGAGTGTATGAAATGACAGATTCCCCATGGTGAACAGATTAATAAGTAAATATAGTAAAAAAAAAGAGGGTGTCAGTGGAGACACCCTCTTTATCTGTTCAATGGGACAATCTTACATCATTCCTCCCATTCCTCCCATGTTGGGATTGCCTGCGCCGTGTTTATCTTCTTCTTCCTTTTCGGCGAGCACGCACTCGGTTGTGAGGAGCATACCTGCAATGGATGCAGCATTTTCGAGTGCAACACGGGCTACTTTGGTAGGATCAATAACACCGGCCTGGATCAGGTTTTCAAATACTTCGGTACGGGCATTGAATCCGAAATCATCTTTGCCTTCACGCACTTTCTGCACCACAACGGATCCGTCATGACCTGCATTTTCGGCAATGATGCGGATGGGTTCTTCCAGAGCCCTCTTAATAATTGAAATACCGGTGTTTTCGTCTTCGTTGTCACCCTTCAGTCCGTCGAGGTCTTTGATTGCTCTCAGGTAGGCAACACCGCCACCCGGAATAATGCCTTCTTCAACGGCAGCGCGGGTAGCATTCAGAGCGTCGTTCACACGGTCTTTCTTTTCCTTCATTTCCACTTCGGTAGCGGCGCCAACGTAGAGTACGGCAACTCCGCCTGACAGTTTGGCAAGACGTTCCTGTAGTTTTTCCTTGTCGTAATCCGAGGTGGTTGTTTCAATCTGGGCCTTGATCTGGGCAATGCGGGCATTGATGCTCTTCTTGTCGCCAGCGCCGTTTACGATTGTTGTGTTTTCCTTGTCGATAACCACTTTCTCGGCACGGCCAAGGTCATTCAGTGTGGTGCTTTCGAGTTTCATACCTTTTTCTTCGCTGATCACAACTCCACCGGTAAGCACGGCAATGTCTTCGAGCATTTCTTTTCTTCTGTCACCAAATCCGGGAGCTTTCACAGCGGCTACGCGCAATGCACCACGAAGTTTATTGACAACCAGAGTAGCAAGAGCTTCTCCATCAACGTCTTCAGCAACAATCAGCAAGGGTTTGCCGTTCTGGGCAATGGCTTCCAGAACCGGAAGCAGATCTTTCATCGAGGATATCTTCTTGTCGTGCAGCAGAATGTAAGGATTTTCGAGCACGGCTTCCATCTTTTCCGGATCGGTAATGAAGTAGGCTGAAATGTAGCCGCGGTCAAACTGCATACCTTCAACTACTTCAACATGAGTTTCAGTAGTCTTGGATTCTTCCACGGTTATTACGCCTTCCTTCCTCACTTTCTTCATTGCTTCAGCAATGAGTTTACCGATTTCGATATCATTATTGGCTGAAATGCTGGCAACCTGTTCAATTTTGCTGAAATCGTCGCCAATGACTTTGCTCTGCTTTTTCAGGCTTTCAATTACGTGGGCAACAGCTTTGTCAATGCCTCTCTTCAGATCCATAGGATTGGCACCGGCTGTAACGTTTTTCAGACCCACGTTGATAATTGACTGAGCCAGGACTGTGGCTGTGGTTGTTCCGTCACCGGCATTATCATTGGTTTTGGAGGCAACTTCCTTCAGCATCTGGGCGCCGATGTTCTCAAAATGGTTCTTCAGTTCTACTTCCTTGGCAACGGTAACACCGTCTTTTGTAACCTGCGGGGAACCGAATTTCTTGTCAATAACCACATTGCGTCCTTTCGGACCCAGAGTTACCTTTACCGCATTGGCAAGAGCATCAACACCTTTTTTCAGCTGATCTCTTGCATCAATATCAAATTTGATTTCTTTTGCCATGTTTGTATTGTTTTAAAGGTTAATACTCAGATAATAGCCAGTATGTCACTCTGGCGCATGATCAAATAATCCTTGCCATTATAGCTGATTTCCGTACCGGCATATTTTCCGTAAAGAACAACATCACCGGCTTTTACTTCCATTTTTTCATCCTTTGTGCCCGGACCAACGGCTACTACAATGCCGCGTTGCGGCTTTTCCTTTGCGGTGTCGGGGATGATAATTCCGCTGGCAGTTTTTTGTTCAGCTTCCTGTGGTTCCACAAGAACCCTGTCGGCTAAAGGCTTGATTTTCACTTCTGACATATTGGTATCGTTTTAGGTTAAACAAAATTTTCTACCGCCTTTTAATGGCACATACTGTGCCAAAAAATTCCATAGCCATTATTGTGTTTTCATCAGTAAGGGAGAATTTTGGGGAGCAGTTGTGTCTATTTAATTAATAATCAATTTTTTGTGAATGAACATTTGGTAATGGTTTATGAAATGGCTGATGGCAGAAGAACAAAAAAAATGTCAGCATGTTCTGACATACTGACATTTTATCAGATTTTTATCAAATAACCCTGTCAGGGGTTTTTCTTTTCCTGTGCTGGTTGTTCCTGATTTTGCTGTTGTGTTGGCTGGGCAGGTGTGCCAAAATTGGGCATGGCATTGGGATCAATGGCATTTTCAATCTGGTCTTTCATAAGGGATTCACGGTTGGCTGTCTTGCGCGGCATGGTGGCTGCAGCAGCAAGAGAAAGTACCAGCAGGGCAACCGCCAATGTCCATGTTGCCTTTTCAAGAAAATCAGCAGTTTTCTTAACCCCCATTATCTGATTGGTTGCGGCAAAACTGGAAACAAGCCCTCCTCCTTTTGAGTTCTGAACGAGAACAACGAGAATAAGGAGCACACAAACGAGCAGGATAATTGCTGAAATTACGTAATACATGGCAGATTTTCTTTAAATTTTATTGAATCAGTTTTTTTATTTCTTCAATTTGCGCTGCAAAGTAAGCGTTTTTTTCCGGATATTTCAATGCCAGTTTTTCATATGCCTGAATGGCCTTTGTGTAAAGCCCCTGGCGAAGATAGATGCGTGCCAGGGTATCTGTTATGAAACTGTCATTTTCCTTGACGCTGTGTTCAGAAATATCGCCCTGGGGAATATTCTCAATACCGGAAGTGTCAATCCGCGGATTGCTTTTCAGAAAATTTTCAATCAGGATATCTTCCTTTCGTTTTGTGAGCGTTTCTCTGGCTTCAGGTTCTGCAGGAGGCAGCTGACTAACGGCCTCGAGCCATTCGGAGAAGGAGTATTCCTGTTCAAAGTATGGTGGTATGGATGCATCACTGGTATTTTCCCGGTCAGGTTCAACGGAAGGCTCTCTGGTATTATCTTCTTCGGGAGGTGACGGAAGCGGAAAATCGGCTGTGGTTGGTTCAGCAGTTACGTTGTTTGTGGCTTCTCTCCCGGCAAGGGTTTCCATAGTTGTAAGATCAGCCGGTATAGGTTCTTCGGGTGGAATATTTTCTGTGGGTGAACTATTTCCTCCTTCCAGGGTAAGAAGTTCAGCCGTAGAATCCTGACTTTTTTCAGCGGAGGGAAGATCTTCAAGCAAAACGTTTTCCGGAGTAATAATTCCAATCACCGGTTCAAATTCAAGTTCAAAATCTTCCGGTTCATCCGACAGGGCTTTTGCCTGACGTGACAGGACCTCCGAGATCTGGCTGCGAAGGGTGATTTCTTTATCAGGAGGTTCCCTGACGGGTTCCAAAGGTTCATGAGCAGTTATGGAAACAGTAGATTTTTCAACACTTGCGGTTTCTTCTGTTACACTTTCAGGTTCTTTTTCGGGCAGGGATTCGGGTGGTGCTTCGGTAAGAATTTCTTCCTGATGGTTGGTGTCGGTTGGTTTTTCTTCTGTTTTTTCGCACGGCGCAGTATTCTGCAGGGCTTCTTCAGCCGGTTGTGTTATTTCTCCGGTACTTTCCCGGAAACAGGCAGTTTCAGTATGCAGAGCCATTTTAACGGGTGCCGTTACCAGCATGATGTCGTGGCCGGAAAGGAAAGAACGCCAGGCCTCAAATTCATGGGTAAAAGCCGGATTTTTAGTATGGCGCCAATGCCGGAGCAATGCTATACGAGGGGTAGAAAACCATGGGAACCTGTCGATAAGTTCACGAAGTTCAATAACAATTTCCTCGTGCAGGGCATGATCATCTTTAAGGATGCTGTATAATTTTTCAGGCTCCATTTCTCACTACCAGTTAACGAAGGCTTTATTGAAAATATCTTCGGTAAGAAGTTCCAGAATGTCTTTGATAAGGTCCTGTTCCACGGCTGCCAGGCTCTGGTTGGCGTCATAATCTTTGTAGCGGGAGAAGGTTGACTCGAAACTTTCTTTGGGATTCACCGAATTGGTATAGCGTACTCTTACGTCGATGGTCAGACGGTTCTGGGCAGGCCGGTCGTTGCCGGTAATGGCCGTTGCCCGGGTTTCATACCGCGTAATTTCACCAGAAAAATCAGCATCGCCCACACCGGTTACCAGACGGAGTTTTGTCTGGGAACGGATTTTTTCGCGAAGGGCTTCGGTCAATTGCTGGCTCAGAGTTGGCACAACAATGGGTGCCCGGTTGGCGAAATACTGCACGGAATAGGTCTTCATCTTCGGGTCGATGCTGGCTCCTGAGAAAGAATAGTTTACCGTGCATCCCTTCAGAATTAGTAATGACAGCAAAAGAAAAATTCCTGATCGGGACATATTTCTATGCAAGATTATATTCTTTAATTTTCCTGTAAAGGGTACGTTCCGAGATTCCAAGTTCCTGGGCAGCATTTCTTCGTTTTCCATTATGTTTTTCAAGTGCTTTCTTTATTAATTCCATTTCCTTATGGGCAAGAGACAGGTTTTCTTCCACTATCTCCTCGGTATCCTGTATGATGGTGCCGGCTTCAGGAGCAACTTCAATGGTAGGCCGGAAATTTGCACCCAGAACACCTTCGCTGGTGTTATACAGCTTTTTGATAATGTGTGCATTGTTTTCCATTACCCCTTCGTCGGCTTTCCCTGATTTGATCATTTCAAGAACCAGCTTTTTCAGGTCGTTGACATCATTTTTCATGTCGAAGAGAACCTTGTAAAGAATTTCTCTTTCGGAAGCAAATGAGCGTGCATCATCGGAGCGGAAGAGGGCAGGGAGCTTTACATCAACATAATCAGGCAGGTACTTTTTCAGCGTATTTTTATCGATTACACGGTTATGTTCAATTACCGATATCTGTTCGGTAACGTTTTTCAGCTGCCTTATATTTCCCGGCCATTCATAGTTCTGAAGCATTTCCATTGCTTCCGGCTCCATGGTAATGGGAGGCATACGGTACCGTTCGGCAAAGTCAGTGGCAAACTTGCGGAAAAGCAGTGGAATGTCTTCTGTCCTTTCCCGCAAAGGCGGAATATGAATGGGCACAGTATTGAGCCGGTAGTAAAGATCTTCCCTGAACTTACCCTCCTGAATGCTTTTCAGGATATCGATGTTGGTAGCAGCTATCACCCGTACATTGGTTTTCTGCACTTTGGAAGATCCTACCCTGATAAATTCTCCGGTTTCAAGTACACGAAGAAGCCGTACCTGAGTAGCCAGGGGCAGGTCGGCCACCTCGTCCAGGAAAATAGTGCCGCCGTTGGCAACTTCAAAATATCCTTTCCTGCTTTCATGAGCGCCCGTAAAGGAACCTTTCTCATGGCCGAAAAGTTCGGAATCGATTGTGCCTTCAGGAATAGCACCACAGTTTACCGCAATATAGGTTCCGTGCTTACGGATGCTGTACTGGTGGATAATTTGCGGGAAAACTTCCTTGCCGGTGCCACTTTCTCCCGTAATGAGAACCGAAAGATCTGTGGGGGCAACCTGTCGGGCAATATCAATGGCACGGTTCAGCCCCGGGCTGTTACCTATAATCCCGAAGCGCTGTTTAATCTGTTGTATTTCTTTGTTTTGCGTGAATGTTTCCATAGAGGGTGTTTCCTGTTCCTGACAAAAGGTATTAAAACATGACAAAATTACAATATAATTACTATTTGGAACCAGATGCAAAATGATATTTTTACACATTCATTCTTTACATCTGTTTTATGTTGTTTCTGGGAATAATACCTGCCCGGTACGCTTCGACAAGATTCCCCGGGAAACCGTTAGCCATGATTCATGGAAGGCCAATGATTCAGCACGTATATGAAAGAGCTTCACGCGTAGTTCCGGAGGTGTGGGTGGCAACCGATGATGAGCGCATTGCGAAGGCCGTGGAGCAGTTTGGTGGGAAGGTTGTTATGACCGGCCGTCATCACAGAAGTGGCACCGAGCGGTGTGAAGAAGCCTTACGACTAATCAGTCTCCGCCTGAACCGGCATTTTGACGTTGTTATTAATATCCAGGGTGATGAACCTTTTATTCAGGAACGGCAGCTGCAGCAAATCATGGAATGTTTCGATGATGAAACCACAGCCATAGCCACTCTGGTTAAACGGATTGATAAAAAAGATGATTTGTTTAATCCCAACATCCCGAAAGTGATCGTTGGCAGGCAGGGACAGGCTCTGTACTTCAGCAGGAGTGTCATTCCGTACCTCAGGGATGTTCCCGCGGATGAATGGATTACGCATAAGCTCTGGCTGAAGCATATTGGTTTATATGCTTACCGGAGTGAGATTCTGAAGATGATTACCCAACTTTCACCGGCTCCTCCCGAGCTTGCCGAATCACTTGAGCAACTCCGCTGGCTGTGGCACGGATATTCCATCCGGGTGGCGGAAACTGACATAGAAAATATGGCAGTTGATACACCAGAAGATCTGGAACGGATTAACCAGATGAAATTTCCTGATAATGAATGATGTGTTTATTCCGGCGATCCGCATTTTCTTTTCAGGGAAGGCGATAAAACACCCATGTATTGCAAACACAAACGCCTATGAACAAAAATCAGATCATGCGTGTTTCCCCGCTTTGGCGGGGCAGGCTATCCGACCTTTGAAAATCAATTTTGTTCGGATCTTCGGTTCAACGGGAAGGGGAAGGAAGAGATTTTGCGGCATCTCCCTGGCAGGTCACTTTAACTGACCGGGCAATCTGAAGTGCCGTTGTCATAGTGGCCAGGTCGTTATACAGATTGCCATCTTTCCCACTGTAGTGGCTGCGTCCGATCACCTGCATCTCTGCTTCCCTGACGTCTCTGGTAAGATCGATGGTGGCACTGTAAACCAGGGCTGGCTGGCTGGAGGTCTTATATTCCTGATCATCGGGAAATTTATTGTTGGTCCAGTATTCATTCCAGTCCCACGACTGGTTGATTTCCAGCATGACCCTGAAAACCTGCAGAGCAGTGTCAGCAAGCCGTGACTGGATGATGAAGTTGTTCTGAGGTGTAGGGCCAGAGACTGCATCGGGCAAAGGGTTTTTCGAAGTGGGAAGGTACAGTCCGTCTTCGGCTTTTATTCCCCACTTGTGGCCCCAGTAAGGCAAAGCAGCCGGCCTTCTTATTTCTCCGGGCATCCATTGACCTCTGCTGTTGTCAGCATGCCGGAATACTCCCTTTGCTATTGATTCAGCCACATAGATGTTCTGAATGAATCGGCCTGAGGTATCTTCGATCCACACAGCCATTAACGGATGATTATGATACTTCCCTTTCTCAAACTCAATGGTAATAAGAGGTCCTTTTTCTTCCTGGTTTGTGATAATAGTTTCCTGGGCAGGCGCCGCATCGGTCGGGGAAGTCTTGCTCTGACACCGGGTAAGGAAAACTATCAGCAGAATTCCGGTCATTACGGAAACGGCAATAGGTAGATTTTTCATAGGTAAAGTGTTAAAACTGTATGATGATGCCTACAGTAGGTAAAACCGTTCCGGCAGCATTGTCTGCAATTTTTTTCAGTTCGTAACGGGGAGGATCTCCTGCAGGAGGCAAAGGGGTTCCTGATGCATCTTCGGCGCGGACAAGAATGTCTGGACGGTTGGCCTTAAAACCGTACACGTTCTGAACATCCATATAAACTATGAGAGACCATTTATTGAAAAAGAACTCTTTGTCTATCCGCAGATCAAGCTGATGAAAAGCCCGAAGCCGCAACTGGTTAAAACGTGAATAATCGAGGTAGGCTCTTCCCGATGCATCCCAGGCTTCCTGCAGGGAAGATTTTTCGATGTCGAAAGGAGTATAGGGTGCTCCGCCTACATATCTCCATTTCAATCCTGCGTTCCAGCTTTTTCGGAATTTGCGGAGCGCGGTAATGTTCAACAGATGACGGTTATCCCATGCACTGGGATAATAAACAGGACGGAATCCTTGAAATTCACTGCGAACAAATGTGTAGGAAACAATGATGTTCATTCCAGCCAGGTCTTTGTTCCGGTAGAACAATTCCATGCCGTAGGCTCTTCCTCGGGCTTTTGATACAAGAGGTTCGTTACCGAAAACCTCGAAGTCTCCGCCTTTGCTGGCAATGGCAATACTGTCTCGAAGCGAAACGGGATAATTCCGGTACCACTTGTAAAAACCTTCCAGGGTAAGCCGTGAATTCTCGTTGATCAGAAATTCGGGGCCGGCTACCAGGTGATCGGATGCAATATACCGCAGGTTATTTTTCAGGTTCACCAGGTTTCCTTCATTGTCTCTTAAACCAAGGGCAGTGTATGGGGGCATCTGGTAATAGCGGCCAACATTCATGTTCATAAATACTTTGGGAAGCAATCCGTATGAAACGGATAGTCTTGGCGATAACTGATCAAAAAGGTTCGACATGCTTTTGCTGTAATTGTTGGCATCTGCCCTGATTCCCATCGAAACTGTCAACCTGCCTCCCATCAGTTCACGGCTTGCCTGACCAAATATTCCCCATTTCCAGACAGTTAGTTCTGAGGAATAGTCAATGATAAAAGGATTGATTTCAAAAACTTTCTGGTATGTTGTGTTTCGGTACCGTCCAAATTCAATATTTCCTCCCAGATTCGTTTTCCAGTCTCTGCGGATGCGTGCATTGTTTTCGTAACGGAATTTGATTTCGCCCTCGCCTGATGCATAATCTAATGTTTTGAGGGAATCAGTTTCTATGTTGTTTTTGAATTTAATCACTGCATTGTTGAGGTAGTTCCGGCTCAGAACCCAGGTGTCGTAACTGTTTTCGCGGTAATGCCTGTAGAGTAGTCCGAACGTGTAAGTGTACTGTTTGTTTTCGGGGAGGTATCCGAGAATGTATCTCTGAATTTCCGTTTCATTGGCTTTCAGATTGAGTTTTGAGTTATCCAGGGAGCCTAAACCCATAATAATGATTTCATTTTTTGTGTCCGGACGCGAACGTATTTTAAACTGGAAATCATTGTAAGTAGGCAAAAATGGGAGACCCAGGGCGCTGAATAAAAACTGCAGATAGGAGCGACGGGCTGAGAGAAAGTAGGTTGTGTTGCTGTTCAATGGCCCATCAAGTGCAAGAGCCAGGTCAGATGCCCCGACCGAGCCCCTGAATTTTGTCTTATCCCTGTTTCCGTCAATCGTGCTGAATTCGAGCACAGAACTCAATGCGTTCCCCCTCGATGCAGGGAAAGCACCCGAATAAAAATTTACTTCCCTTATCAGATCAGCATTGATAATTCCAACCGGACCACCGCTGGCCCCCTGTGTGGCAAAATGATTGAGGTTGGGAATTTCCACCCCATCAAGAAAAAAACGATTTTCACTCGGTCCGCCACCTCTCACGATTACATCGTTGCGGTAGGCGGGGGTAGATGCAACTCCGGGAAAAGCCTGAATAACACGCGAAATATCCCTGTTTCCTCCCGGATTCTTTTCAATTTCCTCAATGCCAATCCTCCGCAATGAAACAGGACTCTCTTCGCTCTTTCTGAACGGGGAACTCTTTACAACAACGGCATCCAGTTCAACAAGGGTTTCTTCAAGAGGAATTTCAATATAGACCTTATTGGCATTGGTTACAAGTATTTGTTCAGAGACATAAGGCTTAAAACCAACAAACGTTACCCGCAGTTCAACATAACCGGGAGCGAGGCCTGTAAAAAGAAACCTTCCGTCAAGGTCGCTTGTACTTCCAATATTGGTTCCCCAGATGACAATGTTGGCAAAAGGAATGGGTTCATTGTTCCGTGCATTGTATATTCTTCCTTCGATCATTCCTTTTTCGCTCTGCTGGCCGGTTAACCAGAGCAGGGGAAAAAGAAACAAAAAGATGGTTATCAGGTATTTCTGCATTTTTCGTTTTTTATTAATAACAATCCGGCGGGCGTTTTGTTGAATTGCTATAGTAAATTGTTAAACAACATCTCTGCTTTTGGCTAATATACAACGATCAGATCTTTCCTGCAATACGTAAGAATAGTTGCGGAAATGGTTTTTCCATTGACCTGGGCGTTGTTAAGCCAGGAGTGAAAGTATCAGTCAAACAGAAATTATCGGTAGACCCCCATTTTATTAAGAGCCCTCTGGTATTGCCGTGCGTATTCCAGATGCTGCGCCAGGCTTTTCGAAAAATAATGTTCTCCTGACAGATCTTCCTTGGCACAGAAATAAAGGTAATCGTGTCGGGTATACTGAAGGACTGCTTCGATGGCCGAAATGGAGGGCACTGAAATGGGACCGGGCGGCAGGCCGGTGTATTTGTAAGTATTATAGGGAGAATTGATTTCAAGATGCTTTTTAAGGATGCGCTTCACTCCGTAATCTCCAATAGCAAAGCGAATGGTCGGATCGGCCTGCAGAGGCATCCCTTTGGCCAGACGGTTCATGTAAACTCCGGCAACTGCAGGTTCTTCTGATTTTACAAGACACTCTTCATCAACAATGGAGGCGAGTATACTTACTTCAACAGGAGTCAGTCCGATGGATTCGGCCTGCTGCCTGCGTTTGTCGGTCCAGAACTTCTTGTATTCCCTGTTCATCCGCAGGAAAAATTCACGTGCACTGATGTTCCAGTAAAACTCATAGGTATTGGGAATGAACATGCAGAGAATTGTTTCACGGGTAAATCCGAGGTTTTTCAGAAAGGAATCGTTTCTGAAAAAAGACAGCAATTCGAGTGAATCCGGCTCTATCTGTCGGGCTACAACTCCCGAAAGCTGGGCTGATGTCCGTATGTTATGAAACATCACCTTCACCGGGGTTTGCCGTCCGGTCTTCAGCATATTGATGAGGTTCCGGTTGCTCATTCCGTTTCTGGCCACATAGTGTCCGGGATGAATTTTTTTACTGTATCCGCTTTTTTGAGCCAGCCAGATAAAGGATTTCCTGTCGGAGATGATCATCTGTTTCATCAGTATGTCAGCAACATCGTCCAGTGTCGATCCCGTTGGAATATAAATATGGGCCATTTCCGGCTGGCTGATATGGATTCCGGAACCGTAAATTTTTCTGTATCCAATATAAAATATCCCGATCAATGCCGCCGCAAAGAAGAAACCGGCTATCACCAAAATGCGGGAGATGGTCTTCTTCCCTTTTTTTCGTTTCGTTCGTTTAGGTGTTTTGGCAGTTGCCATAGGTTTTTGTTAAAGCTCCCTGATGGTATCCCAATGGAGGCGACGAAATTAACCAAGTTTCATGAAATATAAAATTCAGCTCTGTGGAAAGAAGGCTTTCAGATACAGAGGGCTATATTTTAGGTTTATTTCCTTTGAATTCAGTATGTAAGCTGGCAGGTGCGGATTCCAATGCCTTTCGACAAACGAGGACCTGGTACCTGAGGATGGCAGAAATCTGTTTTTTTGATGGAGAATAGGCCTGAAATGCAAAAAATTCCTAAATTAGCGCTGATTCGTTTTCTGGCATTGCAGCTCTGCACCCGGATGAAGGCATGGATCAGGCAGGATATCAGAATCCGTGCAGAGATTTGCCTGGAAATAAGGATAATGTGAACGAGAGGCCTTTAACAAACGATATACCTCTGCATGGAACTCGGGCAGATTTTTCAGCTTTACCAGCTTCTGAAGGAAGATACACTGAGTTTCTTCTACCAGGGGTCATTCAGTGACGAGATTACCGACAAAATTATCGGACTGAGTGAATACAGCATATCCGTTCGGCAGGATCAGGCCCGCATGAGCAGCAAGGTTTCCTTTCTGATGGCCGAATGTTTTCAAAATGTGGTACGGCATGGTACGGAAGCGGATGCTTCCATTGTAAAACACCGGTATACGGGTATGTTCAGCACACGGCACATAGGTGCCTCCTATTATATAGCTTCCTGTAACCTGGTTAAAAAAGAAAATATTGATTTTTTAACCTCGCGCATCAATGAGATCAACCGGCTTGACAAAGATGATCTGAAGAAAATGTATCTTGAAAGCCTTGAACACGAAGGGCTTTCGTCAAAAGGAGGTGCAGGGCTCGGACTTATTGAGATGGCAAGAAAATCTGGGCAGAAACTTGAGTATTTATTCGAGCCATTTGATCAGGAATATTCCTTTTTCTATCTGCAGATTAAAATGAAATCTCCTGATGTGCAGAACCAAAACGGAGAAAGCATTCCTATTCATCAGACCGTGGAATTTCATAATCTGATGATGCAGAACAATTTCCTTCTGATGCACAAGGGCGATTACAGCAGAGAGTCGGTTATTCCCATTCTCCGTATGCTGGAAAATAATCTTCGCAGTCAGACTGATATCTTCAAGTATAAAAAGAAGGTGTTTCACATTCTGGTAGAAATTCTTCAGAATATCAGCATACATTCATTTGCCGAAAATGGCATACATCATGGAATTTTTGTTCTCGGAATGCAGGACGATTCGTATAATGTTCTGGCCGGAAACTATGTTGCCGCCGAGGAAACCGATGAACTGAGAACCCGGCTGGATCATCTGAATTCTATGAACAAGGAAGAAATGAATAGTTTGTACAAAGCTACGCTCCGGCAGGGCAAGTCAACCAAGCGAGGAGGTGCTGGTTTGGGTCTGATTGATATTGCCCGCGAAAGCCTCCGGAAAATCGACTACAAGTTTTACCCGGCTGATGATAAAAAGTCCTTTTTTCTGATGTCTGTGGCCATCCGTTGAAATTTATGCTTTCGGGTTTATTTGTTGGCCATATTGAATATTCACAGTATTTTCATGTACTTTTAATTTTCGGATTGATTTACATCAGACAGTTTATCGTTATTTTTACCCCGTAATGCTGAGAATATGGAAAGAATCAAAAGAATTGCTCTGGTTGCACACGATCACCGGAAGAAAGATCTTGTGGAATGGGTCGAATGGAACTGGCAGGAACTCATAAAACACAAACTCATTTGTACCGGCACCACCGGAAGAATGGTTGAAAATGCCTTGCGGCGAAAGGCAGGGCAGGATGTGTCCATCAGTCTTAAGAAGCTCAAGTCAGGGCCGCTGGGTGGTGATCAACAACTGGGTGCACTGGTAGCTGAAGGGAAAATCGACATTCTGGTTTTTTTCTGGGATCCCATGCAGCCCCAGCCTCACGATGTGGATGTCAAAGCTCTTTTACGCATTACCGTGCTCTACAATGTTCCAACTGCCTGTAACCGTTCAACGGCCGATTTTCTTATTTCATCGCCGCTGTTCAATGAGCCGTATCAGCAGCGTCTTAAGGATTATTCAGATTACATCAACCGTTCGGTTACCATTTAATTTCAGAAAGCCCCAAGTTCTTTTTCAAAATCCCTGGCCCACTGCCGGATAAGAAAAGGTGTGCCGGGATGCTGGATAATTTTTTGGGCAAAAGTGATGGGAGTATGCTTCTGCTCCAGTATAAGTGCAGCAATTTTTTCCGTCAGGAATGCAAAATCAGTTAACCCGGCAGGGGTGCTCATGCAATCAGAGAAAAACTGGCGGGTGTATGAAAATCTTTTGAAATGGGTCTGAAGAAGATCGGAATCTGCCGGGAACATTTCCCGCATCCGGTTAAAACGGCTTTCCAGATTGGGAAGGATATTTCCGGGAATGTTCCGGGAGGGTATTCCCCGTATCAGATAAATTTCGGTATAGCGGTAAATACCGGTTGCGCCGAACGCATCAAGATCGTCTGCCACATGAAGCAAAGCAAGCAACCGGCTTTTCATGTCTTTTTCTCCGGCTGCTTCCATGGTGTCTTTCTGATCGTGCTCCGCAACAATGGATAGAAGAATATCTGCTTCAGGAATAACCGTTCCGGTTCGTTGAAGGAAATCGGAACAAAGATTTCTGCTGAACTGACCATGACGGGGACCCGGGTCGATGCTCATACCCGTGTCGTGAAAGAAACAGGCCAGCAGGAGAATCTCTGTTTCTTCAGCAGACAACAGGTACCTGTTGCCGGCAGAAAGTATGATTTGCCTGGCATAATTCCATACCCGGGCATGATGGGAACAATCATGCGACGGCAGGAACGTGCTGGAAAAGCAACGCAAACATTCTTTCTTCAGGATGTCCAGCCACTTATTCTCAAGCAGGTTGAGGGTTTGCAGAAAAGAACCCTGATCAGACATAACTCAGTTTGATCATGTTGGTTTGTCCACGGGCGTTAATTGGAATACTGCCAACGTGAATAATTACCTGATCGTCGGATAGGAATTTATTCTCTTTCAGAAACTGGGTTGATTGCTGAATGGATTCATCGGTATGATCTGATTTGTCGTAATAAAAGGCGCGCACACCCCAGACCAGGGAAAGACGGCAGAGAAGGGCTTCGTTCCGGGTAAACGTATAGATGGAGGCTTTGGGCCGGTGGGAGGCAATGCGCATCGGTGTGTAACCGCTGAAAGTAAAGGTGACTATGGCTTCTGCCTTGGTTTGTTTTGCCATATGGCAGGCGTTGGCACAGATGGAGTCGGGCAGAAAGGTACGGGAAAGTTCGTACGGGGCATGTTCGCGATAGTACTGATAAGCATGTTGTTCCGTATAGCTTATGATCTGCTGCATAGCCCTGATTACTCCGGCAGGGTATTTCCCTACGGAGGTTTCTCCGCTCAGCATAAGAGCGTCGGCACCGTCGAGTACAGCATTGGCCACATCGTTGGCTTCGGCCCGTGTAGGCCGGAAACTGGTGATCATGCTTTCCATCATCTGGGTGGCAATGATCACAGGCTTTGCTTTTTCAATGCACTTCTTTACAATCATTTTCTGAATCAGTGGCACTCTGTCGAACGGAATCTCCACCCCCAGATCACCCCGTGCCACCATGATCCCATTGGCCATGTCAATGATTTCGTCAATTTCATTCAGTGCTTCCGGCTTTTCAATTTTGGCAATGATCCATGCATGTTTCTTTTCCTGCCGCATGAGCTCTTTCAGGTCAAGAAGATCGGCAGGTTTCCTTACAAACGAAAGAGCCAGCCAGTCAACTCCTTCCTGTAAAGCAAAGTGGGCATCTTCCTTGTCTTTTTCTGTAAGGCTGGGGAGGGAAACCTTCGTGTCGGGCAAATTGACCCCTTTGTGGGAAGAAAGAATACCTCCGTTTAAAACTATCGCCTTTACCGAATCAATACCATTGGTGTCGGAAACCTTCAGCCGGATTTTCCCGTCATCAATGAGCACAATGTCGCCTGCCTTAACATCCGCAGGGAATTCTTTATAGCTCATATATACGCGTTCGCTGTTTCCAACAAACTCATGACTGGTTATAAAGGTAAGCTCTTTTCCTTCTTCCAGCATGGCACCGTTGTTTTCGATCTCTCCCACGCGCAGTTTAGGCCCCTGTAAATCGCCCAGAATGGCCACATGGGTGCCCAGTTCCTGATTCAGACTGCGGATGATCTGTATTACCTTTCTGTGTTCTTCATGTGTTCCATGCGAGAAATTCAGCCGGCACACATCCACTCCTTCAAGAAACATCTCCCTGAGCACTTCACGTGATGAGCAGGCCGGGCCAATTGTTGCTACAATCTTTGTGCACGAAAATGATTTTTCCATCTTGGTTCGAATTTCACGGGCAAATATACGTATTCCGGCTGTGAATGTGTTTTTGTGTTGCATAAAAATAACGAAACCACCGAAATGATTGCATTCCTAAAACATATTACATTTGCAGGGTGGAAAATAGCGAGATACTTGATTTTCTGAGGCAATTCATTTCGGAACGGAGGTTCAACCGGTTTTGTGAAGTGGTGATGCACCGCACCCGCTATCTGACGGTTGTGCTGGAAGATATTTATCAGCCGCACAATGCCAGTGCCGTTCTGCGAACATGTGACTGCCTTGGTGTTCAGGATGTGCACATTATTGAGAACCGGAACACCTTTTCTCCCAATCCTGATGTGGCACTGGGAGCCAGCAAATGGCTGACGCTGATTCATTACCGCGAAAAAACCGAAGACAATACACGGATTGCTCTTCATAGGCTGAAAGAAAAAGGATACAGGCTGGTTGCCACAAGCCCTCACCGCAAAAGCCACACACCTGAGGATTTTGATCTGAAAAGGGGGAAAGCTGCCCTGCTTTTCGGCACTGAATTGACAGGCCTGAGCGAAACCGCTTTGTCAATGGCCGATGAATATCTGCAAATTCCCATGGTAGGGTTCACGGAAAGCTTTAATATTTCCGTAACAGTTGCTATCACTCTTTATACCCTGACCCATCGCCTCCGGGCATCCGAAGTACCCTGGCAGTTGTCTTCCGGTGAGCAGTTGGAACTTTTACTGGAATGGACAAGAAACTCCGTAAGAAATCCGGAGGCAATTGAAAAATGGCTTCATGAGAAGAAAACAGATGCTGAAAAATCTTCCTGATTCACGGTGCATGTTCCCGATAGTGAAAAACCGGATGAGGTATGATTTCAGGTATTTTTGGCTGAAGAACACTGAAAAAGCGCAAAAATTTGTTTACTTTTGACTAATTGCAACACCGGCAAATTAGCTTCACCCTAAAACTAACATAGCCTATGAATTGTATTATTGTTGATGACGATAAGCTCTCCATCAGGGTTTTGGAAGAATTTGTCCGGAAAACCTCCGATCTTCACCTGATGGGGTCGTTTACCAGCGCAATTGATGCCATTAATTTCATCAACACCCATCCCGAAGAGGTGAACATTATTTTTCTTGATATAGAAATGCCCGAGATGTCAGGAATTGATCTACTTGAGGTGGTGAGCAATCCTCCGCAGGTTATCATTGTCTCTTCCAAAGAAAAATATGCATTGAATGCCTTCGATTATGACGTGACCGACTACCTGCTGAAGCCGGTGCACTACAGCCGTTTTTTCAAAGCCATTGAGCGGGCAAGAAAAAAGTCAGCCCAGATTGCCGTTGATCAGATCAGCAAGGATGAAATTTTCATCAAAAAGAACTCTTCCCTGGTTCGTTTAAAATATGATGAAATACTCTGGATTGAGGCGCTGGAGAACTACGTCATCTTTAATACCTTCAACGACCGGTTTACCATTCATTTCACCATGAAGGCGATTGAACAGAGGCTTCCGGCAAAGAAGTTCACGCGGGTTCATCGTTCTTTCATTGTAAATACCAGCAGCATCAACCTCATTGAAGATAATGCCATTATTATCAAAACCCAGGACGGGCCCAAATCAATTCCTATAGGGAAGTCGTACCGTGACAAACTGATGAACGACATCAACCTGATGGCAAAATAGGTTGCCCCGGGAATCATGCTCCGGGTTTTTTGCGCCCATTCATCTGGAGAGGATTTCTAATGACAGAATTTATTGCTTATCGGGATCAGATTATGGAATCAGCACGAAGCATATTTTTCCGTCACATTGCACAGACTTCAGATTCTCCGCTGGCTCTTGAGATTGACCATGCCGGCGGGGTGTACCTTTACGGGACGGATGGGAAACGCTATATGGATCTTATCTCCGGTATTTCTGTCAGTAACCTGGGGCATTCGCATCCTGCCATTATAAGGGCTATACAGGAACAGGCCGGACGTCATCTGCATCTGCTGGTGTACGGTGAGCTGATACAGGCACCTCAGGTTGATCTGGCAGGCCTGCTTGCCGCGAACCTTCCTGTACAACTGGATACCATCTACTTTGTAAATTCAGGTGCTGAAGCTGTTGAAGGTGCCCTCAAGCTTGCCAGGCGCTATACAGGCCGCCATGAAGTTGTTGCCATGAAAAATGCCTACCACGGCAGTACGCACGGAGCCCTGAGCGCCACCGGCAATGAGGAACTGAAAAGAGCATACCGCCCGCTGGTTCCCGGCTTCAGGCATATTGAACTGAACGATGTACAAGGACTTCAGGCCATTTCTTCAAAAACGGCGGCAGTAATCATTGAGCCGGTTATGGGGGAAGCCGGAGTGCGGCCGGCAGATCCGGAATGGGTAAAAGCATTACGCCAGCGATGCAATGAAACAGGTTCCCTGTTGATTTTTGATGAAATACAGACAGGTTTCGGGCGAACCGGCACTTTGTTTGCCTTTGAGAAACTCCGGATCATTCCCGATATCCTCCTGCTTGCCAAGGCACTCGGAGGAGGAATGCCCCTGGGCGCTTTCATATCTTCATCCGAAATCATGCGTGTTATTTCTCATTCTCCCGCTCTGGGCCACATTACTACCTTCGGAGGACATCCGGTATCCTGTGCAGCAGCGTATGCTCACCTTAATGAACTGATTGCTTCAAAAATTATAGCCACAGTTTTAGAAAAGGAACAGCTCTTCAGGAAACTGCTTATCCACCCCCTGATCAAAGAATTACGGAGTGCCGGGCTGCTGATGGCTGTTGAACTCGGTTCTGCGTCCCTTGTTCATAAAGTTATTGCCCGCGCGCTTGAGAGAGGACTTCTTCTCGATTGGTTCTTGTTCTGCGATACGGCACTGCGCCTGGCTCCGCCACTGATAATCACCGAAGAAGAAATCGAAAATGCCTGCCAGATTATTCTGGAAGTGCTGAATGAATTTTCCTGATGCCTCTAGATGTCTCTGTTGGTCTGTTTTTTTGCTCAGGTGTTGGCTGGATTGCGTGTGCCGATCCGTTAAGGAAATACAGGGATGCAGAAAAACGAAATTCTTGCTTACCCTTTACTCTTTTTTCTTTTTATAAAACAAAATTCCTCCAAACAGCATCCCGTAAAGAGTCATAAGATACGGGTTGGATTTTAAAGGACAGGTACCCGTACGGCAACCGATAAAATGATAGTAAAGATACCCTGCTACGGCACCCAGTCCAATACCTGCAATGAATCGGAGAGTAAACGTGCGTTTAAGCCATGCTTTGATTCCAGTCATTTTTTTGGTGCTATTTTTGCTGTAAAGATAAGGAATAAATTCGACACAAATGGATGTATATAGATATATTCATATGAATAAGATTCTTTTTGTCTTCTTTCTGCTGGGTCTGGTATCATTTATGCCTTCTGTTTCCCTTGAGGGTCAGAGCTATACCATGTCGGCGGAAGAAAAGGAACTGAACCTTCTTTTCGGGCGCATGCAGAAAGCTCCTGACGACCAAACCAAACGGCAGATCAATGATACGATTGTAATGAAGTTTGGAGAGATACTCAGTCGGCCCGAATCGTTTGGAATCAAGTTCGATTCTCTCCGTTACTGCGGAAAGGTTGTTTCTTCTGATGGGGTGGTGCGTATATTTACATGGAACATGGTTTTATCAGACCTCCGGCATCAGTACTTTGGCTTTTTACAGGTAAACAAGCCGGGGAGGGAGGGAAGGAAGACCTATTTTCTCAAGGACTCGGAGGATCTGGGGAAGGACGCCGAAAGAAAGGTATATACGCCGGAACACTGGTACGGTTGTTTGATTTATAAGATCCTTTACAACCGTTACCGGGGAGAAGAAATCTATACCCTGCTGGCATTGGATTACAATAACCTGCTGTCGAATAAGAAGATAATTGATGTCCTCTGGTTTGATGAAGACAACAAACCGGTATTTGGAAAGCCGGTCTTTCAGGATGAAAAAGGAAAACTGACCAACAGAGTGATTTTTGAATACAATGCACAGGCCGTAATGGGGCTGAAATGGAACGAACGCCTTCAGATGATTGTTTATGATCATTTATCGCCTGTGAAGCCTGAATTTGAAGGAAACTACAAATTTTACGGACCTGATTTTTCCTTTGATGCATATCGCTTCGACAAAGGGATCTGGGTGTATGTTCCTGATGTGAATGTTCTTAATGACTGAGGCTCTGTGTGACGCTTTGACAGAGTAGGCTTCATGGCATAATGTTTGTAAAATGAACAGCCGGTAAATAAAATAATTTTGATTATGCAGAAAGGTACTATTGGTGTATCAACCGAGAACATTTTTCCCATTATCAAGAAGTTTCTCTATTCCGATCATGAAATTTTTCTCCGCGAGCTGATTTCCAATGCAGTGGATGCTACCCAGAAGCTGAAAACCCTTGCTTCGGTAGGTGAATTCAAGGGCGAAACAGGAGATACCACCATCCGGGTGAAACTGGATAAAAAGAAGAAGACTCTCACTGTTTCCGATTCCGGCGTTGGTATGACAGCTGAAGAGCTCGACCGGTATATCAATCAGATCGCTTTGTCGAGCGCCGAAGAATTTCTTGAAAAATACAAGGCCCAGGCCAACCCCATCATCGGCCATTTCGGACTGGGTTTCTATTCTGCCTTCATGGTGTCGGAGAAAGTGGAAATTATAACAAAATCCTATAAGGAAGATGCCAAAGCGGTTCACTGGACCTGTGACGGAAGTCCGGAATATACCATGGAGGAAACAGAGCGTGAAGGCAGAGGCACCGATGTGATTCTTCACATTGACTCCGATTCAAAGGAGTTTCTGGAAGAAGACAGGATCATGGGCATACTGAAAAAATATTGTCGTTTTCTGCCGGTTGAAATCGCGTTCGGAAAGGAAAAGGAATGGAAAGACGGGAAGGAAGTTGAAACCGACAAAGACAGGATTATCAACAATACAAAACCTGCCTGGACACGCAAACCTTCTGAACTGAAAGAGGAAGATTATAAGGAATTTTACCGCGATCTCTATCCTCTGGCAGAAGAACCTTTGTTCTGGATTCACCTGAATGTGGATTATCCGTTCAATCTTACCGGCATTCTTTATTTTCCAAAGATCAAGAGCAATATTGACATCCAGAAAAACAAGATCCAGTTATACTGCCGGCAGGTATTTGTAACCGATTCAGTTGAAGGAATTGTGCCTGACTTTTTGACATTGCTTCATGGAGTTCTTGATTCTCCTGATATTCCGCTGAATGTTTCGCGCAGTTATCTGCAGAGCGACAGCAATGTTAAGAAAATCTCCGCCCATATTACAAAAAAGGTAGCAGACCGTTTGCAGGAAATTTTCCAGAACGATAGGGTTACCTTCGAAAAGAAATGGGATGACCTGAAGCTCTTCATATACTATGGCATGATTACCGAAGAGAAATTCAGTGAACGGGCCGAAAAATTCGCCTTGCTCAAGAATACTGACAACAAATATTTTACCCTCGAGGAATACAAGACCCTGATAAAGGACCAGCAGACCGACAAATACGGCAATCTTGTTTATTTGTATGCCACGAATGTGGATGAGCAGTATAGTTTTATTGATTCGGCCAGGTCAAGAGGGTATGATGTGCTGGTAATGGATGGTCAGCTGGATGTGCACTTCGTAAATCATCTGGAGCAGAAGCTTGAGAAATCGCGTTTTGTGCGTGTGGACGCCGATGTGATTGATAAGCTCATTCAGAAGGAAGAAGCCAGGGAGGCTAAACTGAGCAAGGCAGAACAGGATGATCTGGTTCCTGTTTTCAAAAGCAACCTGCCCGAAAAAGACAATTACCTGGTTGTTTTTGAAAGCCTTTCGGAAAACGATCAGCCGGTTCTTATTACCCAGAATGAGTTTATGCGGCGCATGAAAGATATGGCCGCACTGGGCGGAGGAATGTCGTTCTACGGAAATATGCCCGACAGTTACAGCCTGGTTGTTAATGCCAATCATCCTTTGGTGCTTCGGGTTGCTCAGGAAAAGTCATCCCGGCTGGCTGAAGTTCTTTCAGCAATTGATAAGGAACTGAAACCGCTGGAACAGGAACTGGAAAACCTTCGTAAGTCGATGGCCGGCAAAAAAGATGAGGAGATTCCCGTAGCCGATAAAGACAGAAAGGAAGAACTGGAGAAAAAAACAGAGGAACTAAAGAACCGGCGCAACGAAAAGCTCCGGGAATTCGGCAAAGAATATCCTCTTGTAAAACAGCTTATCGACCTTGCACTTCTGGCCAATGGCATGCTGAAAGGAGAAGATCTCAGCCGGTTTATCAAACGGTCGGTTGAGTTGATTCAGTAATTCTTTAAAATCATCTGCTCAGGTTGGTTTTCAGAACCGGATGGATCAGAACAGTTTTTCTGTTTCTCTTTTAATGTAGTCAATGGCAATGGTGGTGGGCTGTTTATCCATGCTCATGACAGCCTCAAGGATGGCTTTGCTCAGGTTGAAGGAGGGTCCGTCCGGCTCAATGTTGTCGGCCGCCGAATTAATGAGTTTAATCAGGTTGCTTCGTGCCGATTTTACCAGTTCCCAGGCTTCGGGGCTGATATAAATCTGCTGGGAAAGGTTGTGTTCAAATTCTGCCCGTATGTTGGCGATCAGTTCACTCTGCAATTGCCGGGCTGTCATACCGGGTCGGTTAACCCTCATTATCAGCGATTCGGGAGAAATGCGCTCCAGGAGAAGAACAATGCGCTCGTAAGCCTGCAGTCGGAGGGGAGTAATGAATTTGTAATTTTTCAGTGAAACTTCTGCCTTTCTTCTTTTTTCCTCATTCCGGAAGAAGAGCAGAATAACGGTGAGCGCCATGGCAAAAACCACCAGGGAGGGAAGAATGTATTTAAGAATTTCCAGAATATCATTTGCCATAGTGGGTAAGGTTTGATTGTACAAACTTACATTTTTTGAAACGATATTTGATAGAGGAAATTGATTTCAGAAGCAGGACTTTTTTCTTATTTTTAGCGGTTGAATCTTAAAACAGGCACCATGGAACTTCTTTCGGAACGTCTTCGCAGGCTTAAGCCGTCGGCCACCGTGGCCATGAATCAGAAAACAAAGGATCTGCAGGCTCAGGGAATTGATATCATCAATCTGAGTGTGGGGGAACCCGATTTCAATACACCGGATCATGTGAAGGAAGCTGCCAAAAAGGCTATTGATGAAAACTATTCCTTCTATACCCCTGTTGCCGGTTACCTGGAACTGAGGCAGGCCATTGTGCGCAAATTGAAACGCGAGAACAACCTGGAGTACAAGCCTGATGAAATTGTGGTTTCAAACGGGGCCAAGCATGCTATTGCCAATACCATAATGAGCCTTGTCGACAGGGGCGACGAGGTCATCATTCCTGCTCCCTATTGGGTTTCCTATGCCGATCTGGTAACTCTTGCCGAGGGAACCAATGTCATTGTGAAAACGCGTCTGGAAGACAACTTCAAGATGAGTGCTGAAATGCTCGAAAATGCTATCACCCCGCGTACAAAGGCATTGATTCTTTGTTCCCCGTCCAATCCTACGGGTAGTGTTTATAGCTATCAGGAAATGTCAACTCTTGCTGATGTTTTGCGCAGGCATCCCCGGGTGTTTGTTATTGCTGATGAGATCTATGAACACATCAATTTTGTTGGCCGGCATGTCAGCATGGCGCAGTTTGAAGGCCTCAAAGAAAGGGTCATTACGGTCAACGGTGTTTCAAAAGCCTATGCCATGACAGGCTGGCGCATTGGTTACATGGCGGCAGCCCCCTGGATCGTTAAAGCATGCATAAATCTGCAGGGACAATTTACTACCGGCGCCTCATCCATTGCACAGCGTGCTTCCATTGCTGCCCTCGACGGTGATCCGCAGGTGGTGGAAAATATGCGCCAGACATTTGAAAGGCGAAAGAAGCTGATTGTTGCACTGGCAAACCAAATTCCGGGCATCCGGCTTGCTGTCCCGGATGGTGCGTTTTATATTTTCCCTGATGTAAGTGCCTTCTACGGAAAACAATACAACGGATTTGTAATTAAAAATTCAGACGATATGTCTCTTTTTCTCCTTGATCAGGGACATATTGCCACGGTGCCTGGGAGTGCATTCGGAGAAGATACCTGCATACGGATTTCATACGCAACATCCGATGAGAAGATCTCGGAGGCAATGCGCCGGATGAAGGAAGCTCTTGCCCTGCTGCAGTAATTCTTACTTGTCTTACTTGTGCTTAAAAAATTATACCATGAAAACCTCTGTTGGCAGAATGGTAAGGAAGGCTCTGGTGATGCCTTTTGCTCTGGTTTTACTGTTTTCCTGTTCAAAGGATGATAAAAGCATCAATTTGTTTACTGTTGATCAGGATATTGAACTGGGACAGCAGATGAAACAGGAAATTGCCTCGAAGCCTGATGAATATCCCTTACTCGACAGGACACAGTATTCTGCGGCCTATCAGCATATTGAGCGCATAAGAAACAATATTCTTGCCTCGGGAAAGCTGAAATACAAAGACCGGTTTGCCTGGGAAGTGTACATTATTAAAAACGATTCGGTGCTGAATGCTTTTGCCTGTCCGGGCGGGTATATGTATTTTTATACAGGGATCATTAAATTTCTTGACAACGAAGCCCAGTTAGCCGGTGTAATGGCGCATGAGATGGCGCACGCCGACCGGCGGCATTCCACCGATCAGCTGACCAAGGTGTATGGTATTCAGATTCTGCTGGGTATTCTTCTGGGCAACAACCCAACCCAGCTGGAACAACTGGTAGCAGGTCTGGCCAGTGGTTTGTCTACTCTTGCCTTCAGCCGGCAGCATGAATACGAGGCGGATGAATATGCAGTAAAGTATTTATACGCTACCGATTATCATGCACCGGCCCTTGGGGATTTCTTCATAAAAATGGGTAATGCCCCTCGTCCGCCAGCATTTTTGAGTACCCATCCTGATCCGGGCAACAGGGTGGACGCTATTAATAAAGTGTGGCAAAGCCTGGGAGGCAAAAGCGGAGAATTATTCCCATCGCGCTATCAGGATTTCAAAAATACTCTGCCCTAAGAATACGGGATTGGGATTAATCAACAAATGTTTCTTTAATAATCTCTTTTATCCTGATAATCTCTTTACCTGAAAGTTTCTCAAATGATTTTACGACACGAACCTTGTCAATGGTCCTGATTTGATCAATTGCTATCCATCCTTCTTTCTTGTTGTGTTTGATCTTGATGCGAGTGGGGTAATTCTTTGACTTGGTAGTCATCGGTGCAATTACAATAGTGTTCAGGTTGTTATTGATTTCATCCGGTGAAATGACTACGCATGGCCGGGTTTTCTTAATCTCACTTCCGATGATTGGATCCAGATTGACCAATACTATCTGATATTGCTTTATTTCCATTCTTCGTGATCTTCGTCAAGAAAAACATCCGGCACAATTAATTTATCATCGCCATTGTCATGCATTTTTTTAAAGGCTTTATCCCATCCTTTCCTTGGTTTTGCCTTAGGTTTAAGAACAATATGATCTTTTTCGAGGATAACTTCTAAAACATCCTTGATATCATATTTTTCCAGGATTGTCTTACTCAATCTTATCCCTTTCGAATTACCAATTTTTATGACAGCGACGTCCATATAAAGTAAATTTGTGCTTACGCGGTTATTCCATTTTTATGATTTTTATTTTTTAAAACGATATGTTGTTAAATGATCCTGAAGTTCAGCATCAGTTTGTCTTCCAGAAAGGCCTGCAGCCGGTCTCCTTTCTGAACAGGACCGATTCCGGGAGGGGTGCCGGTAAAAAGGAGATCGCCGGTCTTAAGGGTAAAAAACCTGGATACGTAGGCAATCAGTTCATCAAAACCGAACAACATGTCAGAGGTATTGCCCTGCTGAACGGTTTTGCCATTGATTTCGAGACGGAACGAAATTCTTTTTGGATCAGGGATATTGGCAAGAGGAATAAAGGAACTCACCGGGGCTGATCCTTCGAAGGCCTTTGCCATTTCCCACGGAAGGCCTTTTTCTTTGGCTTTCTGCTGGAGATCGCGGGCAGTAAAATCAATTCCGATACCTATTTCCTTATAATATCGATGTGCGAACCGGGGCGCTATAAACCTGCCGACGCGGCAAATGCGCAATACTATTTCTGTTTCGTAGTGGATTTCATTTGAAAAGGGAGGGTAGAAAAAAGGCTTGTTGTTGACGAGCAGTGAAGTATCAGGTTTGAGAAAAAACACAGGTTCTGAAGGGACGGGATTGTTCAGTTCCTTTGCATGTTCCGCATAGTTGCGGCCTATACAGATGATTTTCATTACGGTATTACTTTTTCATTTTCCTCAGTTTGATGGCAGTAAGAATTTTCTTTGTATAGGAAGGAAAATCTCCGTTCATCATCCATCCGTAATAAGCAGGATCTTTTTCCAGCACTTCCTCCACACTCATTCCCTTGTATTTTCCGAAGTTGAATCGTTCCACTCCCTTTTCATCGTAAATGATGCGTCCTGCGTAATCGGCATTGGTTGTGTGGGAAGAAAAACGGGCGAGTTGTTCGGTATCGTTGACAACCGGAATACTTGTTTCTCCGTAAGGATCCTGATAAACAGCCCCCTGGTAGCGGTCGAGCTGGGCCATAAGAACTTCATAGGTAGCCCGTACATCGGCCTCGGCCGAATGGGCGTTTTCCAGCTCCTTGTTGCAGTAAAACCTGTAAGCTGCCGAGAGCGTTCGTTGTTCCATCTTCTGAAAAATAACATGCACGTCAATGATTCTTCTTTTTCTGGGGTCAAATTCCACATCGGCACGCAGGAATTCTTCCACCAGCAGGGGAATATCAAATTTGTTCAGATTGAAACCGGCAAGATCACAGCCTTCGAGAATATTGGCAAGAGTTTTTGCAATTTCTTTGAACGTCGGAGCATCTTTAACATCTTCGTTGGTGATACCGTGCACGGCCGTCGCTTTAGGGTCAATGGGCATCTGGGGATTCACCCTCCATGTTTTGCTTTCTTCCCTGCCATCGGGATAAACTTTGAGGATCGATACTTCCACTATCCGGTCGCGGGAAATGTTTACGCCGGTGGTTTCAAGGTCAATGAAAACAAGAGGGTTTTTAAGATTTAGCTTCATAACAGGTTTTTTTCATCCGTTTGTAAAGGTAGTAAAATCGGGAGGGGCGAAAAAGATTTCAGGACAAATCGGGATAATTTTCAGACATAAAAGGTTTGATCAATGAATCCGGCTGTTTTCAAAGTACTTTTCAATCCGTTGGATACATCAGCTCCTGACAAAATTGATCAGCCGGCTGGCAGATGGTACCAACCGGCTGATATGCAGAATTTTAGCACAAGTCCTAAGAATGAGATTCCGGGCCATACCGGCAGGAATTGGCTCACCTGATTTAACCAAGCATCATCGGCATGATCAGCATAAGGATATCCTCATTTTCCGAATCGTGTGTGGCCGGCAGTACAAGGCAGGCGCGCGAAGGATCGCCCAGTTCAAATACTACATCCTGCGAGGTGAGGTTTGAAAGGATTTCAATCAGGAAGGATGCCTTGAAACCGATTTCCATATCGTCTCCTTCAAAACTGCAGGGAAGTGTTTCATAAGCCGAAACAGAGAAATCGAGATCCTGAGCAGACACGGTCAACTGATTGCCGGTGAGCTGAAGTTTGATGAGATTGCTTGCCTGGTTTGAAAACACAGAAACCCGGCGAAGGCTGTTATAAAGTTCCAGTCGGTCAATAAACAGTTTGTTCGGATTATTGGGGGGAATAACAGCATGGTAATTCGGGTAGGTGCCTTCGATAAGCCTCGAAATAAGCTGGTAATCAGACAATGTAACAAAGGCATTCTTTTCATCGAATTCCAGTACAGTGGGTTGATCAGTTTTTGGGAGTATGTTTTTCAAAAGACCGGCCGGCTTTTTGGGCAAAACGAACGAACCGGTTATTCCCGGCCTGATGTCGGTTCTTCTGTAGCGGACCAGTTTGTGCGAATCACTGGATACGAAAGTAACGGCTTCGGGTTCAATTTCAACAAAAATACCGTTCATAATGGGCCTCAGTTCATCATCGCCCACGGCAAAAAGTGTTTTGGAAATACCCGAAAACAGGGCTTCGGCAGGAAGGGTAATGGCCTGCTTCTGTTCCGGCTTCAGGGATGGCAAAACGGGAAAATCGGCGCTATCCTGACCGGCAATGGAAAATTTACCGTTGGCTGAACGGATTTCCACTGTCAGGGTAGAAGGATTGATGTCAAAGTTCAGTGGCTGTTCGGGAAATTCTTTCAGTGTATCGAGCAAAATCTTGGCGGGAATGGCTATGCTTCCGCTTTCGGCAGCATTTTCAAGCTGCAACCCTGTTATGGCTGTTGATTCAAGATCGGAAGCGGTAATTTGTAAATGATTGTCTTTCAGGGTAAAAAGGAAATCATCCAGTATGGCCAACGTGTTCTTTGACGCAATAACCCGGCTGATAGCCTGAAGATGGTTATGCAACTGGTTACTTGAAACAATAAATTTCATAAGCGTTTATGTTAATCTGTTCAAAATCAAATTACAATTCTGTCAGTATCCCCCCTGAGACGGGGAGTCAATATTACAAAAAAATAGGGAACGGCAAATCAATAAGAAAAAAAATTCGAAACATCTGCCAGGTTTTGTTGGTATTGTCAAAGGTTATGGACGTAACCTTATTATTCCAGAAAATCAGAAGGTTCCATTAGGATGTTGTCGAGATCAGTGTATTTAACCAGCAATATGTAACGGTCGCGGCTGCTTCTGGCGATGCAGAGGTAGGGATCCGGCCTGACCGAACCGGAGGTTCCGCTCAGGTACCTGTAAAATGCCACTGTTACGGAATCCGGAGTACAAACCGTTGTGAGGACAGCAAAAGGTTCCTGATTCAGTGACAATTCAATTGCTTTTGTCATGGATGAATCGTTTGGTATGGTTCCGGCGATCCTTCGGAGAGAAATCAGAAAATCCTTTAAAGCCAGCGATTTATCCGGTATCTTTCTGACCATACCCTGAAAATCAGTGAGAGACCAGGCAGAAGGGCCTGTTTTATTTAAGGAAAACGAAAGGTTTGGTTTGTCAGCATATTGCAGCCTTACTTCCTTTAAATCTCCCGCAGATAATGGGTGCAGGGCTACGTCTTCCCAGAAATCAGTCTGTGCAGTAAAAATTCCGGCAGGGTTTCCCGGGAACCCAGGGATTACAAATGATACAGGTTTGCCATGTCCTTTCTGAAGGATGTAGGAACCTTCGGTATCGGAAACCACAAAGTAATGCCTGACAGGGCTTTTCCCTGCCAGGAAGATGGCCTGTGTCCCTTCGCTTTCCATCCTCTTTTTTACTGCACGGGCCTTTGTGCCAGGCAGGGGAGCCTTAATGGAAATGGATGCTGCTGCCTGAAGAAAGGATACGACAAGTCCTGGTTTTGCAGGTATTGAATCGTTTACAAACCATTCATTATCTCTTTTCACCAGGTGCAATGCAACAGAGTTTTCAGGCCTGGAGAGAGGGCCCTGCAGAATGATTTCCGAGATTCTCGCCGGATCAGGCAGAGCAAGATTCTGCATTTCCGGCCCGAGTGTACTGGACCTGTTGCGCAAAAGGTTATAAACAGTCAGGGCGAGGAACAGTAAAAAAATGAGGAGTATGATAAGTCTGCTGTTTCGCATGGTTTATCTGATATCTTTTGTTTTGCGGTAGATGCAGGTGACAAGTTCACACAAATCGCAGTTATAATCGTTGTAAACAACGTTTTTGCCAATACCGATTACTCCGCTGACCGTCTTGATCGGATTCATCAGGGCAGAGTCATTCAGTGTGACGTGGCAGAATCCGGACGGGAAGAGGCGGAAAAGGTCGAACTGCCCGGCAGTTTCCCACCCGCAATAACCCGGGCTGTAGCGGTTGGTGATTTCGTAGCCCATTGCTTTCATTTCTTTACGGAACGATTCCTGAATCATATCCATTGCCTTTTCAACTGCCGCGGAACCAATTGTATCGTAAATATATCCTTCCAGCAGATTTCCGTTCTGCATGTGCTCCTTTGATATTTCACCGATTTTATTTCCTGCCGTACACAGGAAGACAGCTATTTTTTCCGACCCTTTCAGTTCGCGGAATATCTTAGCTTTGACCCGGAGCTGGTTGCCATTGATCAGCAACGACTTTGTGGTTTCGTCCATAATAACATCGTACAGAAGAAGGCCGCCTTCGATTTGTATAAGCGACCCGGCTTGTTTTAGAGCTTCCTGAAGGAGGGTATCAATTGGCGGAACCAGGTCCTTTGGTTCATATCCCATTACCCTGGCCGTTTCTTCAATGGTCATTTGAAGATCTCTGAAAGGAATACGGAATTGCCTTTTTTGAGGGTAAGTGTTTTCCTGCTTATTCATTTCGTATGGTTCAGACCTATCTGGAGGCAAAATTACCGGAAATATCCTGTAAAAAAGCAAAATGGCAGAATTTTGTTTTTCCTGAAAAAAGAAAACGCCTCAGCGGGCAATTGAGGCGTTTTCAGGATAGTCGGTATTTTTTGCTTACAGGCTGATATCAACACCTGCGGAGAAAATCATAGTTTTCTTGAAGTATTCATCTTTGGCAGGCTTCTCCGTGGCCCCTATGGGAACGTTTATGGGAACTTTGTAATCTTTGGAACCTTTATCATACATGGTGTAAGCATATCCGAGGTTGATTCCGATCTTTTCATTGAGTTTAAAAAGAAGGCCGCCGCCAATTGTATTGGACGTCAGGCTGAAGCTCTGATCGCTCTGGTAATTTTCTTTTACGCCTGTCTGAGCATGCAGGAATCCGGCACTTACAAGGAATTTTTCTGTAATACTGTACTCAGCTCCGAAGGCAATTTCGTAAAAGTTTTTGTCGATAACTTTATCGTTGGTAACAGGCTGGCCTTCGAGTGATTTTCCGTAGTCGGCATTCTTGTCGAAGTAGTAATTGTATGACACAGAAAGCTTTAATGAGGGCAGAACATTGTAATCAAGACCTGCCGCAAGCATAGCCGGCATATCGCTGTTAATGGTTGAGTCTTTTTTGAACAAACCGCCACCATCTTTATTGTCGTTGATGGAAGTTTTTACTTTCATAGCAGTTTTGAATTCATATTTAAGGGCAATGTTCAGTTTTTCCATGGGTGAGAAGTGCAGGCCCAGAAGAGGAGTGAAGCCGGTTCCTGTTTGTTCGGCATCAACTTCCTTGTCGCCGGTCTGAACATCAAGTACGGCTGCGGTTCCCTGCAGAGTTGCCTTGGTTGTTGCATCAAGGCCGGGTGTACTGGCAACGGTTCTTAGATAGTTTCCCGGGGTTTGCCATCCACCGCAGCTGTCAGGAGCATTGATCTGATATTCCTTCAGAAAACCTTTGTAGGTATTTTTTGCTGTTACATAACGGGCACCTAAAGCCACACCAAGCATATCAGTTACCTGGTAGGTGGCGTTAAACTGGTATCCGAAGTATACCGAGGTTCCTTCAAAATTGGTGGAGAACTGGTATTTGGTTACATTTCTGAAATGGGGGTCAGTTCCGGTAGCTGCAGCAATAGCCTGATCAAGAGGTGCCAGACTGCCCTGGAGAATAGGAACCACGGTTGAGAGCGGTACTTCAAAGGAAGGAAGGCCATTGTCGTATTTGGCACCGCCACCTCCGCCTACCGGGTTAAAGCCGAAGGAGAAAGCCAGTTTGTCCATTTTGTAAACAGCATATACACCGGGGAATACAGGAGCAGATACTTTTCCTTCGTATTTAAATGTTGTGTCTGCTATGGATTGATTTAGGCGTAGATAATTGAATGTGGTTGTCACATCCTTGTTTTGCAAAATGGTCTGGTTATTCAGGGAAAAATGCAGTCCGTTGTTCAGCTTTCCGAGTCCGGCAGGGTTAAAATATACTGCATCGATTCCCGTGGATGCATTCCGTGAAAGGGTACGCACCCAGGATGCACTCTGGTTGGTGTTGGTAACGATGCCACCTCCCAGTACATAACCGGCTGTGAAAGCCACGGCCAGTGTGGTTAACAGGATTTTTTTCATAGGAGTTAGGTTTAATATTCCGGGCCTAATTTAAATCTATTATACGAAATAGCAAATTGGAGCATTTTTTTTACCGTGAACGGAACGGGAATTTTATCTGACCGGTGCAGGCTAAAAACAGGAAAAGCGGTTTTTGCAGGGAGGACCAGACGGGGATAAAACCTATCCGTTCTGCAGGGTGCTTATTCCACTTCGATAAACTGAAACGGTATTCCAAGAATGGAGGCATAATATTGCCCGCGCTCAAGAACATCGTCGTCACCCTGTTCGTAATACCAGTTGACGATGAGGCTTTTGTTCTGGTTCTTGAGCTGGGTGAGTTCCTTCAACAGGTGAAGTATGGCAACTGCCGAGTCGCTGTTGGAATATTCAAGATTAATGTTTATGACCGTTTGATCAGCGGGATTTTTGCAGTATTCGAATACCCACATAAACAGAGCGTCGTAAAAGCGCGGAGCATCTTCCATTACGGAACGGCCTTCAATGGTAATTTCTCCCGTGGCTTTCATTCTGATTTCCGGGGTACGTTTGGTTCCCTCAATGTGAAGGTCTTCCATTCGGGCAGGATTAACTCACTAAAAATACAAAAATATTTTAATTGACAAAAACCGAAGATGAAACAACGATAATTTTGACGCGTTCCGTATGCTTTTTTGTCGCCTGCACTTCACCGGGAAGTTCATTCAGACCTTGTCAGGGGAACGATATCGTGGCCGGAAAACATTTTTTCCCTGAATTTGTAATAGCCCGTAATGGCAATCATAGCCGCATTGTCGGTGGTAAAACGGGCCGGAGGAATAAACAGTTCCCATCCATATTGTGAAGCAAGGGCCTGCATTCTTTTCTGAAGTCCGCTGTTAGCGGCCACTCCTCCCGCCAGTGCAATCTGGTGAATGCCCGACTGTCGGCCGGCGGCTACCACCTTTTCAGCCAGGATATCTACAATGGTGTACTGAAGACTTGCACATAAGTCGGGAAGATGCTTCTCAATGAAGGAAGGATCTTCTTTCACCTTTTCCTGAAGGAAATAGAGAAACGAAGTTTTCAATCCGCTGAAACTGAAATCAAGGCCAGGTATTCTTGGTTTACTGAAGGAAAATGACGTCGGGTTTCCTTCCTTTGCCAGCCGGTCAATAACGGGTCCGCCCGGATAGGGCAGGCGCATGAGCTTGGCGCATTTGTCAAAAGCTTCACCGGCAGCATCATCCAGGGTGCGTCCCAGCACTTCCATTGAAAGGTGGCTGTTGACCTTCACCAGCTGGGTATGCCCCCCTGATACAAGAAGGCACAGAAAAGGAAAATCGGGCTGATGAAGGGTTTTGTTGTGTTCCTTAATGAAGTGAACCAGTATGTGAGCCTGCAGGTGGTTTACTTCAATCAGCGGTTTCCCGAGGGCAAGAGACAACCCCTTGGCAAAGGAGGTTCCGACGAGAAGCGCTCCCATCAGACCCGGGCCGCGGGTAAATGCCAGCCCGTCAATATCTTCCGGCTTCAACCCTGCATCTTTAAGAGCTTTGTCTACAACAGGAACTATATTCTGCTGATGCGCACGGGAAGCCAGTTCGGGTACTACTCCGCCATAACTGCGATGCACTTCCTGCGTGGCAATAACCGATGAAAGAAGGTAGCCATCCTGAACCACGGCAGCTGCGGTTTCATCGCAGGAGGATTCTATGCCTAAAATGCTTACATTCACGATGGTTAAAATAAACTATTTTTTATTTCTTTGCGTTTACCTTACAAACGGCCAAATTATCAAAAAGTTTTTCAAAATATTTCTTTGGTTTTTTCTGGGAATTATTTCCATTCCCCTGGCCGCCTTTTTGCTTTTACAGTCTGAAAATATTCAGACCTTCGTGGTCAAAAACATCTCCCACAGGCTGTCCGGGTCACTTGGAGCTCCGATTACCCTCGACCGTGTTTCCATAGCGTTTCCCAACAAAATTATAATCTACAATCTTTGCATTCAGGATCAGGGTCACGATACACTGCTGTATGCTCCTGCCTTTACGGCAAAACTGGGAGGAATTAACCTCTGGAATAAACGTATCAGTTTCACCAGATTACAGGCTGACAACCCATATATCCGTCTGGCCTCTGATTCCACAAAGACGTTGAATCTTCAGTTTATTATTGATGCATTGAAGAGTAGAGGAGATACTTCAGGTAAAAAACTCCAGCTTTCGTTTCACACCATCCGGTTTTCGGATGCAAAATTCAGATTATCCATCTGGAATGAGGAAAATGTTGAAAAAAAAGGCATCGATTTTTCTGATTTGGAAATGGATTCATTGAATCTCCTCATTGTTGGATTGCAAAACAAGGGCGACAGTGTCAGTTTTCTTTTGCGGGAATTTTCGGGCATTGAGAAAAGCGGGTTCTGTCTTGAAGGGATGGAAAGTCTTTTAAGTATCAGCAAACATTTCTTGCATTTCAAGGATGTAGTTCTCAATACTCCTCTCTCGCAAATCGAAGCTCCCTATATATTTTTCGATTTTGATTCACTTTCCCAGTTCCGAAAAGGTGTTTTTGGTCAGAAGGTTTTTATGCGCATCAAAATTGACAAGGGAAATCTTCACATGCAGGACCTGGGATATTTTGCGCCTTCGTTAAGCAATATTCCCCATGCCGTGCGGTGTTCGGGGACTATATCTGGCCTGTTGAGTGATGTGCGGATAAGAAACCTGTTCATAGGTTACAACCGGGAGACTGTTTTTGCCGGAAATGTTGATATGACAGGCCTTCCGGATATCAGGCACACCTATATTAATGTGAAGGTAAATCGTTTTACTACTTCTCCGGGAGATGCAGAGAGTCTCCAGTTGCCCTGGATCCGCAGGAAAATCAGTCTGCCCGAAACGCTCCACCGGCTGGGTAAAATACAGTATCAGGGCAAATTCACCGGTTTTTTTGATGATTTTGTTACCTACGGAACACTTTCTACCCGGCTTGGAACCCTTCGCAATGATCTTATCATTACCCATCAGGGCAAAAATCATTTAACTTTCAGGGGGAATATTGAAACCGGAAATTTTCTGCTCGGAGAACTTCAGGATCCGGGGAAAAGGAATCTGGGAATGATTTCATTCCGGGCCGAGGTGGACGGAGAGGAGAAGGATAATCATTTGCAGGCGCGGTTAAATGGTACCGTACCTTTGCTGGAGTTTAAAAATTATTCGTACACCAATATTCGTCTCGAAGGAACTTTTACGCGCAATACTTACGATGGTAGCATCTATATCAACGACCCGAATCTGTCAATGGATTTTCTGGGCCGGCTTGATTTTTCGAAAGAAACTCCGGAGTTTGATTTTACCGCCAACATTGCACGGGCGAATCTTTTTCCCCTGCACCTTGTGAATAAAGATACGGCTCTTACGGTTTCGTGCATTCTTACGGCGAATTTTGTGGGCAATAACGTCAGCAGCCTTAACGGGGACATAAAGCTGCTGAATGCGCGATTTGCGCGGCCCGGGCAGTCGCTCATGCTCTATAATATGATCCTCAGTGCTACCCGGCAGGGCGACAAGGGAAACCTTACCCTGCATTCCGATGTTCTTGATGCCAGCCTTGAAGGGGTATATGATTTTGGTGCTCTTGGCTCATCCCTGACCCATATAGCCGGGGCATTTCTGCCTTCCGTCAGTTCTCAGGGGATGAACAAGGCAAACGGCAGGAATAATTTTTCCTTCCGTATTAATATAAGTAATCCCGGAGAAGTGCTGTCCTTCTTCGCCCCTTCTTTGCAAATGGCGGAAAACACCTCGGTGGAAGGCAAAGTGAACAGCCTGGAAAACCTTGTTTATCTTCAGGGGTCTTCATCGCAAATAGCTTGGAAGGATTTTGACTTCTCCAAATTTTCCCTCCTCGTGCAGCCTGTCAATAATACCTTTACCATACTTTTCCGCACCGATCAGTTTACTTTTCATAAGAAGATGGCCTTTGCCGATGTCCGGGGAAAGCTGGAGATGCGGAACGACAGCATTTATGTCAATTTACAGAATCCACTAACAGCAGGGCTGAACAAGGGACAATTATCCGGTACAGCCAGTTTCACACGAAAACCTGGCGGCAGGGTTCTGGTGCGAACGGATATTTCTCCCTCTTCTTTCGAAGTGGATGATGAAAAGTGGGTTATCGAACCGTTTACCATGGTTTTCGATTCGGCTTATTTTGAAGTTGATGGTCTGCGGATGCATAACGGTACGGAAGAGATTGCTGCCTCAGGTGCTGTTAGCAGCAGTGACAGCAATCAGTTGGTAATGAATATGAAGGACCTTCAGGCGCGAAGGCTTAATCTGTTCACTGCAGATAAAGGATTTTCGTTTTCCGGCCTCATCAATGGGAACGCTTCCCTGCAGAAACTCTTCGATAACGGACGGTTTCTCGGTGATTTCACAATTGACAGCCTGGGTATTAATGGTGAAATCCTTGGAAATACCAGGGTGCAGAGTCTGTGGAATCAGCAGTCAAAGAAGATTGACCTGCTCATACGTTCTTACCGTGGTAATCTTCTGTCTCTGGAAGGAAAGGGAGATTTTGTTCCCGAATCCGGGAAAATTGATGTGGATTTATCTCTCAGCAAGATGCGGGTCAACATTCTTAAACCGTATCTTTCAAATGTCTTTTCTGATCTTAACGGATTGGCTACCGGCAGATTGCACCTGGGCGGAACTGCAAAGGCGCTGGAACTGGATGGCGACCTCGACGTTCAAAAAGCTTCCTTTATGGTCGATTACCTGCAAACGCGGTATTCGTTTACCGATAAGATTGCCATTGAAAAAAACAGGATACTTTTAAATAACGTCACGGCCTTTGATGAAAACGGGAACAAAGCTTCAATAAATGGCTACATCTTTGGAAACAGGCTCAAAGAATGGAGCATGAACATTTCAATTGCGGCCCGGAATTTACTTTGCCTCAATACGACATCGAAGGACAACTCCCTGTTTTACGGAAGAGCTGTGGCCACAGGCAATATCACCATTTCAGGGATAGTTCCCAACCTGAAGATGAACATTACTGCAAGAACAGAAAAAGGTACCCAGTTCAATATTCCTCTTAATACAACTCAGGAAATTACTGAAATTCCTTTCATTGTTTTTAAGGGAAAAAGTTTACGCACAACCGAAAAAACGAATGTTCAGCCACCATTGACTCCCGGTTTGCAGGGTATGGAACTGAATTTTGAACTTACCATTACACCCGATGCCGAAGCCCAGATTATTTTTGATCCCAAAATTGGTGACGTAATCAAAGGACGGGGCAATGGAAATATAAAAATGGAAATAAGTACCAACGGCAAATTCAGAATGTATGGCGACTATGTTATTGAAGAGGGGGATTACCTTTTCACGCTTCAGAATGTGATCAACAAACGATTCAGGGTAGAAAGAGGGGGAACGGTTTCGTGGAACGGGGATCCCAAGGATGCCAACCTCAATATTAAAGCTATATATCCCGTCAAAACCTCGCTGTATGAATTGCTGGTTGACGCTACCGAGCAATATAAACGAAGAATTCCGATTGAGTGCCAGATATTTCTCACTGACAAGCTGATGAACCCGACAATACGGTATGATATTTACCTTCCGACCGCCGAGGATGAACTGAGGAACAAGGTGAAAAATGCTATCAATACACAGGAAGAGCTTAGCAAGCAATTCCTTTCGCTTCTGATTCTGAACAGTTTCATGCCCAGTGCAGAACGCTCAGCAAGTGGTACGGGAATCAGTACTCCTACCGGACTTGGCTCGGCCAGTGTAGGTGTTACCGGAAGTGAACTGTTATCAAACCAGCTTAGCAACTGGCTTTCGCAGCTCAGCAGGGATGTGGATATTGGCATCAACTACCGCCCGGGTGATGAGATAACCACCCAGCAGGTCGAAGTGGCATTGTCAACCCAATTGCTGAACGACCGGATTACAATAAACGGGAACCTCGATGTTGGCGGAAACGAAATGGTCGCCAATAATGCCACCAATACTTCGAACATTGCGGGCGATTTCGTGGTCGATATCAAACTGAATGAATCGGGAACACTGAAGCTGAAAGCATTCAACCGGGCCAACAACAGAATATTGTACGATTATGCACCCTATACTCAAGGTATTGGTGTTTCATACAGTGAACAGTTCAATTCTTTTGGCGAATTGTTGAAAAGGTACCTGAGAAAATTGAGCGGAAAAAAGGAAGAAGAAGTATCTTTGCCCGACAACGTGCAATAAGTTAAATAGAAAACCGTTACAGTTGATTAAAGCCAACAGAACATGATGCCTGAAATGATGATTATGAACCTGCTTATGCAGATCAGCACCCGTGCGGCTGCTGATTCAGCTTATGCCCACGGAGCCAAGGAGATAAGCCTTTCATACTGGGACCTTATGCTGAAAGGTGGGCCGGTAATGATTCCTATCGCTATCCTTTCGGTGATTGGCATATACATTTTTGTGGAAAGATATTTTGCCATAAGGGCTGCGGCAAAAGTGGACCAGAATTTTATGAACCGGATCAAAGACTATATCCATGACGGGAAAATTGAAGCCGCGGTTGCTTTATGCCAGTCGATGCCCAATCCCGTTGCCCGGATGATAGAAAAAGGCCTGCTCCGTATTGGCCGTCCGCTGAGTGACGTTAATACGGCTATTGAAAACGTTGGCCAGCTCGAAGTCTATAATCTGGAAAAAGGCCTGCCCACCCTGGCAATTGTGGCCGGTGGCTCTCCGATGCTCGGGTTTCTGGGAACCGTCAGCGGAATGATCAGAGCATTCTACGATATGTCAATGGCCGGGAACAATATTGATATTACCTTGCTTTCAAGTGGTATCTACGAGGCCATGGTAACAACCCTCGCCGGTCTTGCTGTGGGAATTATTGCTTACTTTGGCTATAATATACTGGTAGCTAATGTCGAAAAGGTGGTAAACAATCTGGAAGCTACTTCCGTTGAATTTATGGATCTGTTGAATGAACCTGTGAAATAACCCGTCTATGGCCATTAAATCGCGCAGTAAACGAAGCATAGAATTCAGCATGGCATCCATGTCGGATATGGTGTTTCTGTTGCTTATCTTTTTTCTCATCTCCTCTACCATGATCTCTCCCAATGCCCTCAAATTGCTTCTTCCCCAGAGCAACAGCCAGGTTCAGGCCAAACCGGTAACCACGGTCAGTATTACCCGTGATCTTCAGTTTTATTATGAAACTACCCGGGTAGATTTTGAACAATTGGAACCTTTACTCAAGGCCAAGCTGTCAGGAACTCAGGATCCAACAGTTTCGTTGCATGTTGACCGCAGTGTACCCATGGAACAGGTTGTCCGCGTAATGAATATTGCCCAGCGCAACCGCTTCCGGCTAATACTTGCCACAGCGCCCGAAGAACGATGACCGACATATTTGAACATAAGAAAGGTTTGATCGGTACCGTGATTGCCCACGCAATTGCTGTCGTACTTCTTATGTTTTTCGGGCTTCGTACGCCTCTTCCCTTACCTGAAGAACAGGGAATCCTGGTTAATTTTGGTACCGATTTGCAGGGAACCGGCACAGTGGAGCCTCTCCAGAATGTTTCGCCGCCCCGGGAGGAAAAGACACAGCCGGCTGAAAAAAAAGAAGGGGTTCTTACCCAGGATTTTGAAGAAGCTCCGGTCATTGAAAAGAAACAGGAAACCAAAAAGCCGGTGCAGAAAAAAACAGAAACCAGGCCGCAGGTAAAACAGGAAGTGAAAGAACCTGTGAAGGAAGAGCCTAAACTGAATCCACGGGCTTTATATACAGGGAGGAAAACTTCAGGGGAACCATCCGCAAGTGAAGGAGAAGGTTTGTATAAAGGGAATCAGGGGGTTCCTGAGGGAAGCCCTGATGCCACAACCCACGGGCAGGGCAGTGGTACGGGAACAGGAGGAATCCAGTTTTCGCTCAGCGGGCGCAGTTATCTTTCCCTTCCCACTCCCGAGTATAAATATCAGGTGGAAGGAACAGTGGTTGTTGAGATTCTTGTTGACCGCGAAGGGAATGTCATTTCAGCCACACCGGGTGTAAAGGGATCCACCACCCTGAATGAGAATCTGCTTCAGGCTGCCAGAAATGCTGCACTGAAGGCAAAATTCAACCGGAAACCTGACGCTCCTGCCACCCAGAAAGGAACCATTACCTATCATTTTCTCCTCCAGTAGCGCATTGGCCGATTATATAATGCGCACTTCCGGTTCAAGGTTAATTCCGAATTGTTGATATACTGATGCCTGAACTGCATTGGCCAGTTCGAGTATTTCCCTGCCGGCAGCTGCACCGTAATTTACAAGAACCAGCGGCTGATGAGGGTGAACCCCGGCATCTCCTTTTCTGTATCCTTTCCAACCACATTTTTCTATCAGCCAGGCGGCAGGTATTTTGACAAACCCTTTTCCTGCCGGAAAGAAAGGAATATCAGGATTTTCTTTTACCAGGGCGGAAAAATCTTCTTCGGGAACGACAGGATTTTTGAAGAAACTGCCTGCATTTCCCACCTGAGCCGGATCGGGGAGCTTCCGGCGGCGTATGGCAATAACTGCCTGGCGGACAGCACGTATTCCTGGCCCTGCATACTGCCGCATTTCTTCCTTCAAACCTTTGTACTCTGTGTTCAAAACCGGATGGAGGCTGAGGCGGAATCTCACCGACAGAATGATGGAGTTTCCGGCCATCTGATTTTTAAATATGCTCGTACGGTATCCAAAACCGCAGGCCTGCGATGGAAGGGTTTTTATGGTTTTCTCGTCGATGGAGTAGTAAGTAACTGATTCGATGCTGTTTCCGGCTTCAGTTCCGTATGCTCCGATGTTCTGCACGGGACTGGCACCAACAGTTCCCGGAATCAGGGAAAGGTTTTCCAGTCCGCCAAAGTTCCTTTCAACTGTCCAGTCAACAAATTCATCCCAGTTTTCACCCGCCGCCGCTTCAACAATCACATATTCCTTATTCTTATGTACCATCTGTATTCCGGTAAATCCTATCCGGAGAACCAGGCCTTCAAAGTTTCTGGTAAACAGAAGGTTGCTTCCGCCTCCCATAATCAGCAGGGATTCCTTCTGAGGCCATTCTGCAAGCACCTCAGGTATCTGCTCCGGATCGGTGCAGAAATAATAGTATCTTGCCTGCGCCTCAATGCGGAAGGTATTCAGATTTCGGAGAGAGACATTCTCGGAAAATTTGATCATGCTTATGATTTCCTGCAAAGATAGTTTCTTAACCAACTACTTTTTCATTCTGCTGATGTTGAATTACTGATGACAGACCAGGAATGCACATCAGGCCGGCTGACGAACCAATGCGCAGTGGGTTGGCCCTGGGTGCAGGTATCAGGGCCAACCCCGCAGAAACGCTGTGAAAGCAGCCTGCCCGGGTACATTGCACATTTGTTGATGCGCAATGTGGAATAAATATAGTATTTTGGCTTACGTTATATAGAGCGGGTAGGAAGCTTATGAAAAGATCCATTGCCCTTGCGGTGACAAATGACCTGGCCACTGACCAGAGGTTGCACCGGATTGCGCATACCCTTTCGGAAAATGGGCTCCGGATTACACTGATTGGCCGCTGGCATAAAAATATCCCGGAGGCAGAACTTCCGTTTCGTGTTGTGCATCTGAATCCGATTTTCCAGGAAGGATTTCTTTTCTATGCATTTTTTAATATCCGACTGTTTTTTTATTTGCTTTTTCACCGCTTCGATGCAGTAACAGCCAATGATCTTGATACGCTTACAGCTTGTTATCTGGCCTGCCGGATCAAGCGTATCCCGTTGCTTTACGACAGCCATGAATATTTTACCGGACTGCCGGAACTGGTTGACAGGCCTTTTGTACGAAATGTCTGGAAGCTGATCGAGCGAATGTTCCTCCCCCGGATCCGTTTTTCCTCCACTGTTTGCGGACCTGTTGCTGAATTGTATTTTCAGCAGTACGGCGTCCACATGGAAGTAATCCGCAATGTTCCATGGTACAGACCTTCCGTTACAGCTGAGAGAGAAAGCAAGGTACGCACCATAATCTATCAGGGGAGCATTAATGTCGGACGTGGCATTGAAAATGTGATAAGGGCGCTTCCTTTTCTTCCGGAGGTTCGCTTTGTCATAGCCGGAGATGGTTACCAGCGTCGTGAAATTGAACGTCTTGTTCAGGCTGAAGGCCTTACGCGGCAGGTGCAGTTTGCGGGAAGGCTATTGCCGGATGAGTTATACCGGCAAACCCTGCAGGCTGATGTGGGAGTGTCACTTGAAGAGCGCATAGGCGACAATTATTATTTCGCCCTGCCAAATAAACTCTTCGACTACATTCAGGCACGCATACCGGTATTGGTATCTGCATTTCCGGCAATGAAAGAAATTGTTGATACTTATGGAATTGGTCTAACCACAGAATCACAGGCCCCGGAACATCTGGCTTCGCTTTTTCAGCAAATGTTGTACAATGAAGCATTGCGGCGCGAATGGAAAGTCAATCTGGAAAAGGCCGCTCATGACCTATGCTGGGAGAAGGAAAGGGAAAAACTTCTGAAGCTATACAGGCAGGCAAAGTTGATTTAATCGTTAAGTGGCCACCTAACGGGCTGCCCCAAAAAAGAACAGCAGAACAGTTATTCGTCTTCCCTGAAATTCTTAAGAATTCCGGATAAAGCTAACCGCATTTTTCTGCCGGCGGCAAGATACAGATGCTGGAACCGTGCAAAACGCTGATGCGAAGGTTGCAACAACTTGACAATCGTCAGGTACATCAGGGGCCCGAGGATGATCATAACGACAGCCCAGGCAATCAGTGCGGCAAGGAAAAATTCTCCTCCCAGGGCCGCTATATCGCTAAAGGAGGAAACCGAGATAAAACTCACACCCTTGCCCGAACTGTGGATTCCGGTAATGAGCGCACCAAGCCTGTAAAAGGGCAGATACAAAAGGATCTGGAAGGGAAAGAGGAGGTAGTTGATGGTTTGTACCATAAGGTGGTTGAGCCGCAGAATCACTGCCAGCACAAATAAAAGGAGCGTATTCGTGAAGGGTATGGGGATAATGGCAAAACAACAGGCCAGGGTGATGGCCAGGGCAATGCGCTCCGGTGACAACCCATCCTGAATGAGTTCAATGACCTGGTTTTTCAGTGTTTTATACTTGGTAATCGGAGAATGTTTCATTCTTAACCGCAAAATAAACAGGCAAAAGTAATAATTTTCTTTTTTATGTCCGGTAAACCCGAAAAGTAATCATTTTTTTGGTAACTATCGTATAATCAAGTAGTAAAGGTAGCCCCTCTGTTTCAGAGAATAGCGAATACCGGTGTCCTGGTTTGTTCTCTTTTATTATTTGGCGCAGGCTCGATTCACGCTCTTCCAGAAAGGGGCAGATAGTGATGCAGTTCATCAATTGCTGATGTATTGCTGAAAACAGATTGGGAAATTCACGGCTACGCTATCATATAAAAAATTTAGATTTGTATAAGACATAGATAAAAAAAGAGCATTAAACTGTGGATAGCAGCAGAATAAATCAGAGCTATCAATAAACTGACTGAACGGACAAATTGAAGTGTAATTGTTTGAATGACAATGCAATAATTGTTAGTTTCAAATAATTTAACTTAAAAGTGAAATAAAAATTTGCATAATTCATTTATAATTGAATACATTTGCACTTGAAATATTTGATGACCAGGGGCAAGTTTGCACTTTTTATACCGTAAGGTGGGTAGATGAGGAGCTTTCAGAAACCGATAAGTTTTTCGTAAAATATGAAAACCACAGCACTTTTCAGCGGCCATTGCAGGAATTGGCAAAGTTTATTTCCAAAAAGATCGGAGATGAAATGGGTGCGTTGGAAGATTTCTTCAGATTTGAAAATGCTGCACAAGCTCTTCCGCCTTCCGGCACTTACAAAGTGGAAGATATTTACATCGATTACGGGAATTTTCCCCTTCGCTTATATTGTTTGCGGATTTCAGAGACCTTGGTGGTGCTGTTCAACGGAGGTGAAAAAACAGCCAATACCGCACATGGGGGAAAAACAAGTATGGCATTTTGAGATGCTAACCTTTTTGCCAAACGCATAATGGATGCATTGATAAGCAAAGAAATTTACATTACACCTAACCGGAGAGAATTTCGTTATTACAATGGCAGTGATGAAATAATATTATAAAGAACAAACAGAATGAGAAGTAAAGTTTTCCAAAGAATATTAGATAATACTCCAAAGGATGTTGAAATATTCGTGGATTGGTATGCCGATCTGGTAGTTCGCATAAATCAGCTAATACGTGAAAACAACATCAGCAAAAAAGAATTGGCTGAAAAGATGGGCAAAAAACCATCTGAAATTTCCAAATGGCTAAATGGTGAGCATAATTTCACGCTTCGTTCACTCGCTAAATTATCGGCTGAGTTGGGAGAACCATTATTGGAAGTGCCCAAACGAAAATCAAATGCCACTTTCACAAGTGGCTACAGTCGAAGTGTGAATACATTTGTAGTTTATAAAAAAGTAGAGCCTTCAAAGCCTTCAAAAGTCATTGAATGGAAACAGGCAAGCGAATTAAATCATTTAAGCAATGTCGGATAACACCAATATATTTGACCCTGAAAAAATCAGTATCATTGAGTTTAAGATGGTGAAAAGTCAGGTTGATGTGCCTGAAGAGTTTGACATTTCAAATGTAAAAGGACATTACTTGGATAATTCGCTGCAATTGGGTTTCAACTTGGCGGAAAAACTGGTAAAGGCAGATTTTACTATAGAAATTAAAACGGAGAGTGAAGGAAAAAATGCAAAAGAAGCGACAGGGAATTTTCATTTGGTATTTATTTATCGCGTGGAAAACTTAATTGAATTGGCAAAACCTGATGAAAAGAATTTAATTGCATTACATCCGGGATTGGCTAATGCTCTTTCATCAGTAACCTATTCCACTTCGAGAGGCATTCTAATGACTCGATTGCAAGGCACGGCTTTGCAAAATTTTATGTTGCCTGTTATCAACCCGAATAAGTTGCTTCATAATAAATTAAATGGATAACTTGGGAATACCCCAAACATAAGTTAACACAAATTCTTCGATTGAGTTTTTCAATTGACGAATTTCCTCCAAAAATAATTTTGCTATAGCCTGGTTGAATTTGCTAATTCATGATACTTGGGTTAAATATAGGACAGTAGAGAGCTTCTAAACCACCATTGTACATACACTCAAACCATTTTGCCCAGGAAGTAATTCAATGGAAAGTTCTGCTTGAGCTTCTTGAACAGCAGCTCTGTATAGTCAAAGGTGATAATTGAGTCGCTGGCAGGGGTTTGCACCTCCTCCAAAAACTGGATTTCATTCCTGACTTCTTCACTGAAGAGGATAAGTCAGGATACGTTTTCTACCACCCTGATGAGGATATGAGCCTTTAAGCATTAATCAGGGCGGAAATAATGAAACCTGTAAAACTGCAGTGGCTAAGGCATTCCTATGCAACGCACTTATTGGAATCGGGTACCGATTTACGCTTCATACAGGAACTTACTGGTCATAAAAGCTCAAAAACCCCCGTAATTTTTACCCACGTAAGAGAAAAAAGCCTTCAGAAAATAAAATCACCATTTGATGTTTTGTAATTTTTTTGGTAGATTTGTTTCAGGGACGTAAGCAATTCAAATGCTGAAAAATGAAAAAAAAGTGCACAATGCATTCCAATTTGGATGTATAGATGTACCTAAATGGTAATTAATGTGTATATATAAACAAGTTACCTGCAAGCGTAAACAACGACCGTGCAGACATTAAACAAACAGGATTTTAACAAACAGACGAAAACTAATTTTGACAGGTGGACAACAAAATATAGGCAACATAACTTCGGGACAGTTCAGACAGACAGTCCGACACGCAAGTCTGCATAATAAAAAAATTAAAACACTCCCACCGCACAAAAAAATAAAATTCTATTGCCTAACCGCATTGCACACATTTGCCTGCCACCCTTCCCACAAGCCAACCCAAGTGGCAGCCAAAAGAGTGCAATCTGCCATCGCTTTTTTAATTTACTTTGTATTCAAAATATTAATGTTCAATCATGAGTGAATTTGACTTTTCAAAAGGTTCGGTATGGCGAAAATGGGACTTGCATTTTCATTCTCAATCCTCACATGACTATCAAGACAAATCTGTTACAGACGAAGAACTTATTGCAGGGTTGATAGAAAAAAGAATTGAAGCAGTAGTAATAACTGACCATCACAAAATTGATGAAACGAGAATTAGAAACTTGCAAAATTTAGGTAAAGGCAAAATTTTGGTCTTACCCGGTATTGAGTTTCGTTCTGAATTGGGTGGCAGCGAATTAATGCACTTTATTGGGATTTTCCCTGAAAATTCCGACATCAATTATATCTGGAAACAGTTACAGGTCCGATGCAAAATTGATGATGCTGACATTGAGAGACGTGGCGGATATGAGAAAACTTTCTGCGACTTCAAAGAAACCGCAAACATCATACATGAACTTGGAGGGCTTGTTTCCGTTCATGCGGGCAAAAAATCAAACTCCTTAGAGAGATTGAAAAATGACATTAAGGATGATTTAGAAGTAAACAGATGTATTGATATTTTGGAAGTTGGCAATGTTACAGACATTGAAGCATATTACAAGATAGTTTTTCCAAATATCAAGCGAATTATTCCAATTGTCCTGTGTTCTGACAACCATAACATTAAGGAATATGCTGCAAAACAAAATTTATGGATTAAAGCAGACCTCACCTTTGAAGGGCTAAAACAAATCATATACGAGCCTGAAGAAAGAGTTAGAATACAAGAAACCAACCCTGCTTTTGACTTTGAAAAATACGCATTCACCGAAATTGAAATAGCCAATCCGGTAACTGTATTTGAAAATGAACCTCTCTGTTTTGAAAAAAACACTATTCCGCTAAATCAGAACTTGGTAACAATCATTGGTGGTAGAGGTGCCGGTAAAAGCGTTTTGATAAATTATTTTGCAAACGGATTTAAGCAATACAATGTCCCCTCCGAAAAATCGGCATTCAACCCATCTGCCGACTTTAAGGTCAAATGGAGAAAATCGCTTCAAAGTTCTGATGAAATTTTTACTCTAAACTCACAACACGATCTGCCATTTCTTTTTATCCGACAAAGTGAAGTAAAGGACAAAGTAAAAGATGCAAAAGGATTGGGAGATGAAATAAAGAAAATACTTGAACTTGAAACACTCTCGTTCGACCGAAAAACGGATGAAACGATACAGAATTATAAATCGGAATTCAACTCCATTAAGGAATGGTTTGATAAACGGGATGAAAACAACAACCCCATTAACCAAAAATCATATATTCAGGAGGAGATAGACAAAAACCGGAATTTACTTGAAAGGATTACCACAGAAGAGAATAAGGAAAAACTGGAAAAATACACTGCAAACATTGAGAAGTTGCAAGCCGGAGAGACTGAGAAATTTAATTTGGAGCAACTAAAAACCGACTTAACCGAATTTCAACAAACAACCAATGCGCAAATTACTTCACTGAACAAAGGTATTCCTGCCATTGATTTTAAACCTCAGATTGATGCTATTGATGCTGCCGTAAAAGCAATTGACGATATTATTAAGACAGCACAAGAAGAAAATACAAAAATTAAGGACGACTTTAAAGATTTCAAAGGCGATATAGCTTCCCTGCTTTCAAATGTAGAAAGGTTCAGGACAACGATTTCGGTTTATGAAAGGAGAAAGAAAGAAATAGAGGAAAAAGAAAAACAACTCAATGTTGCCCTTACAAACAAAAAGAAAATTGGTGAATTGGTTAATACAGAATTAACACGCCATAAATCTACCATTGATGAGAATTGGAGTAAGCTCCTGCAAGGAAAAGAAGGATGGAATGAACAACAAAAGGAATTAATGAAGAAAATCATCAACAACCGGGAAATAAAAATTGAAGGAGAGATAGTTTTCAACGAAAATATCTTCTACGAACTTGTAAAGGAACAGTTGGACGGCAGAACGTTTAAGGGAAAAAACAGTATTCAGGATTTGAAAGATTTGGTCGGAATTACTGACTTGGCGACTTACATTGATTTTCTTAAAAACATTGATACATCTCTTCAAAAGGTTGAATACTATTTGCGCTATGGCAAAGCCGAATTTGAGAATATATTTTATGAACTCCGAACCCGTTCAACATACTTGTATGTTCAGCCAAAAATTACTTACAAAGGGAAGCCCCTGGATAAAATATCGGTCGGTCAAAGAGGAACAATATATCTCTGCCTGAAACTTGCGACAAACATTTTTTCTCAACCCATCATCTTTGACCAACCCGAAGATGACCTGGATAACGATTTTATATTTAACGACCTTATTAACATCTTCAAGGAAATCAAGCGTTACAGGCAGGTTATTATCGTAACACACAATGCAAACATTGTTGTAAATGCAGATGCCGAACAGGTAATTGTTGCCTCAAACAATGAAGAAAGATTATCCTATGAAAGCGGTTCATTGGAAAATCCTGATATTAACAAAGCCGTTTGCAATATACTTGAAGGTGGAAAAATTGCTTTCCAGCAACGAAGAAATAAATACCATTTAAACTAATCTATTAAGAAGCAAAATATGACAGAACTCATTTGGGAAGGCAAATACAAAGACGGGAAAAAGGTAGCCCCCGTTCGCATTGCCCTTCCCTTTCAGACCATAGAAACCATAAACGAAAGTACTGCCGATCGGCAAAAGCGGCTGAGCAGCTTATTTAGCGAAAAGCAAGACACAGGCAATTGGTATAACCGCCTCATCTGGGGCGACAAAAAATATGTATTGCCCTCGCTGCTGCCTGAGTTTGCCGGTAAAGTAAACCTCATATACATTGATCCGCCTTTTAATGTTGGAGCAGATTTTTCTTTTACAGCAAACATTCCCGACCATCCCGACAGCGATGAAGATGAAGCCACCAGCTTTGTAAAGCAGCCAAGCATTATTGAGCAGAAGGCATACCGTGACACATGGGGAAAAGGACTTGATAGTTATTCGCAATGGTTTTATGAAACCGCAATCTTGTTACGAGAATTACTCTCAGAAGAGGGCAGCATTTATATTCATCTTGACTTTCGTGTAGGCCATTATGCTAAAGTAATTATGGATGAAGTATTCGGCTATGAAAACTTTAGGAATGAAATAATTTGGTTCTACCCTGATTCCCCTGGAAGGCCATACGATAAGTTTATTCCAAAACATGATGTAATTTTTAGATACTCAAAGGGAGAGAAATTTACCTTTAATCCCGATGAGGTAAGAATACCGATTCTAGAAGCATCTAAAAAAAGATATGAGAAACCACGTTATTTAATCAACTCACAAGGAAAAAGGTTTGAATATACTGGAGGTGAATCTGCGGAGATTGGGAAAATTCCCGAAACAGTTTGGCAAATACCTGTTGTAAAAGGAACAACGGAACAATCCCAAAACTATCCAACTCAAAAACCCGAGGCACTCTTAGAAAGAATTATCAAAGCAAGCAGTAATGAGGGTGATTTAGTTTTGGATTGCTTTTGCGGAAGCGGAACAACGGCTGCCGTAGCAGAAAAGCTCAACAGAAGATGGATTACCTGTGATTTAGGAAGATTTGCCATTCACACGGCAAGAAAAAGGTTTTTGGGTATTGAGAACGTGAAGCCCTTTATAGTTCAGAATTTGGGCAAGTATGAACGGCAGCAATGGATGAACGCTGAATTTGAAAACCCCGAAGACCGTTTAAAACAGGAAAGAGCTTACAAGCATTTTATCATTGAACTTTACCATGCAAAGCCCTTAGACGGCTATACATACCTGCATGGAGCAAAAGCAGGCAGAATGATACATGTGGGCAGCGTTGAAGCCCCCGTAACGGTGGAAGACATCAAAGCAAGTATCACAGAATTTTGGAAATTAGTCGGCAAGGAAAAGTCAGTGCAGGTGAACGGAGTTGACTTTTTGGGTTGGGATTTTGCCTTTGATGTGAACGAAACAGCCAAACAATTTGCAGCCGAAAACAAAGTGAATGTTTCCTTTAAAAAAATTCCACGGGAAGTATTAGAGAAAAAGGCCGTTGAGCAGGGCGACATCAAATTTTATGAGTTGGCATCGCTTACTGTAAAAACGAAAACAGATAAAAAGAAAGTAAGCGTTTCTCTGGAAAACTTCATCATTCCGCCAGATGATATTCCGCAGGAAGTGCAAGGTAAAATAACTCATTGGAGCCAGTGGATTGATTACTGGGCAGTAGATTGGAATTACCGGGACGACACTTTTCACAATGAATGGCAGAGTTACCGGACAAAGCAAAATCCGAAAATTGAACTCACTACAAGCAATGTTTATGAGAAGGCAGGAAAATACATCGTATTGGTCAAGGTTATTGATATTCTGGGAAATGATACAACCAAAGTAATTCAAATTGAAGTAAAGTAATGGCAAAGAAAAAATCCAATTCAGCGCAACGGGATATGTTCAACATACAGGAGCAGTTGAGCACGGCTGTTTGTGTTCCTGCCATTCGGGAAGCGGTTAAAGCATGGCGTGCCGACAAATACAAAGGCATAACCAACACAACAAGGGAATTGCTCAACTTTTGGTTTCACACCGACCATATAATGCACAACGGGAGTGTATTCCGTTATCACACGGCACAGCGTGAGGCTATTGAGACATTAATATTCCTTTATGAAGTGAAGAAAATCCGCAACAGGAAAGACTTACTGGAAACCTTTGCTTTTACCACGAAAGATTTACGGTTGCCGCCTTATGACGAGTTTGGAAGGTATTGCGTAAAAATGGCAACCGGAAGCGGCAAAACCAAAGTAATGGCACTGGCAATCGTCTGGCAGTTTGCCAATGCCGTAAGAGAAGATGAAACACAGTTTGCCAAAAACTTTTTGGTGCTTGCTCCTAATGTGATTGTGTTTGACCGTTTACGTTCTGATTTTGAAAGCGGAAAAATATTCAGGACTGACCCCTTGATACCCAAACATTTTCATTGGTGGTGGGAAATGGAATATTACATGCGGGGTGATACAGAAAGAACAAACAGCCAGGGCGCATTGTATCTGACCAATATTCAGCAGTTTTACGAAAGGGGAAATAGAAAAGACAATGAGGAGCCAGATGTAATGACGGCTATGTTAGGGTCTCAACCACCGGCAACCAAAACGGAAATTTCAGACTTTGATGAACGTATTGCCAAACGTGACGGCTTGTTGATGGTGCTGAATGATGAAGCACATCACACACACGATGAAGAAAGTGAGTGGAATATTTTTATCCGGAAACTGCACACAAAGAAAACGCTTGCAGGGCAACTTGATTTTTCTGCAACACCACGATACAGTAAAGGAAGTTTATTCGCATGGACAGTTTTTGATTATCCATTGAAACAAGCCATTCTGGACAGAATTGTGAAGCGACCCATAAAGGGAATTTCAAAAATTGATGAAGCAAAATCGGATATTGCAAGCGTTCGCTACAAAGGATTTTTAACCGCTGGAGTTGAAAGGTGGAGAGAATACGCTAACCAACTTGAACCGTTAAAGAAAAAACCGATTCTTTTCATAATGATGAATAACACCGATGAGGCAGATGATATTGGCGATTGGCTCAGGTCAAAGTTTCCGAAAGAGTTCGGAGGTGATAAAACGCTTGTAATTCATACGGACAAATCAGGAGAAGTTTCCAAAAAGGACTTAGACACAGCACGAAAAATAGCAAGGGATGTGGACGATGATAAAAGTCCGGTAAACGCAATCGTTTCTGTTTTAATGCTTCGTGAAGGTTGGGACGTTCAGAATGTAACTGTTGTTGTCGGCTTGCGACCATACACTGCAAAAGCAAACATTCTTCCCGAACAAACCATCGGAAGGGGATTGCGTTTGATGTTCCGCAATCTTTCTGAAAGCTATACAGAACGTGTTGATATAATCGGCAACAAGGCATTTATGGAATTTGTGGAGGACTTGGAAAAACTGGAAGATTTAAAATTTGACACCTTCCAAATAGGAAAAGACAAGCTGAAAATACTGACTGTTCAGCCGATGGAGGATAAAAAGAAATTTGATATAGGTATTCCCGACATTTCACCGATACTTGGCAGAAAGAAATCATGGGCAGTAGAAATTGCAGAAATTGATGTTATGAAGTTCAACATCAATAAACTGCCATTGAAAGGCAAGGAAATTGAGGACACGAAAACCTTTATCTACGAAGGCAGAGATATTCTCACAGACGAAAAACTTTTGGAAAGGAAATATTCCATACCGCCTGCACAAACAGCAGAAGAAGTAATTGGATACTATGCAAGACGGATAACCCAAAACATTAAATTACCCTCACAGTTTGCCGTATTAGCCCCGAAAGTGCGTGATTTTTTTGAACGGAAAGCATTCGGAAAAACTGTTGACCTGAATGACCAAAATGTAATACTTGCTATCAGCAGCAACATAGCGAGCTATGTTGTAATAAAAGAGTTTGAAAAAGCATTGCGTGAAATAGTAATTGAACAAAAAGAGCCGCAACTGTTATCTGTCAGTCGTTTACTCTCTTCTACACCATCATTTCCGACATCAAAGAAAGTTCTGGAAGCCAAGAAAACCATTTTTAACTACACACCTTGCGACAATGATTTTGAATATGCTTTCGCCAAATTCCTTGACAAAGCAGAGGACATTACAGCATTTTCAAAACTTCCCGAACAGTTTGGATTTTGCATACAATATACAGACACACTTGCTAATATCAGAAACTATTTTCCTGACTTCATTGCCATAGCAGACGACAACACAAAATGGTTAATTGAAACTAAAGGCAGAGAAGATATTGAAGTTCGACTGAAAGACAACGCAGCAATTAACTGGTGCAAGACAGCATCGGAATTAACAAAGGAAAATTGGAGCTACATAAAAGTCCCGCAGAAAGAGTTCGAACAATTGCACCCGGACAATTTTACTGAATTACTTGCCGTATTAAATCCACCAACATTATTTGAATAGAAATGCCTATCCTCAAAAAAATACACTCTTGCAATTCGCACAGACCAGCGCTGCAACCAAAAATTGCAAGAGAGTATTTTTTTCATCAGCCCGAAGAAGAATTTTATTTTTTTTCTCCCACTCTTTGGTGTTTTAATTTTTTTGCCAACGCACAGCCGACACAAACTGACCCTGACTACAACTGGACAATAAGAGTAAAATCTTTGACTAACATGGTCTGCACGAGACGGTGGACAAGAACGCCAGCTGGTAACAGGGTGTTGCCACAATTGGCGGTGACGTGCAAAATTGAAGCTGAGTGCTCCTATCAAACTTTTGTGCAGGTTGACAGTGAAGTGCTCCGAAATCGCCAACTGCGGCAACACGCAAAACGTTATGGGGCATTAAAAAACGCACTAAATTACTGAAACCCGATACAAATTTACTACTCCAGCCTGCATTCACTCAGCAACACAAACGCCCTTTGTTGCCGGTGTTTAAGCCCCTTAATTCATCGGTCCGGAGGGCGAAAAGTGGAATTTCTGATGACAAGATCGGATTCCAGGACGATTTTTTCGCCGCAAGTAAGCGATTTGTTTCCTCTTATCATATCAATGAGCAGTTCCATGGCTTTCATTCCCATCAGATAACCCGGTCTGCTTATGGTTGTGAGTGCCGGCGATATATACGAGGTAAACGGTTCATCGTTGAAACCTGTTACGGCTATGTCATCAGGGACTGAAAGTCCGGCTTCCTGAAAGACTTTCATAACAGCCATGGCAGAGCAGTCGTCGGTTACCACCACGGCATCAGGGATTGGTTTTAGTTGCAGAAGATGACGTGCCGCTTCCACCGATGTTGAAATGGACATGCTGCCATGAATGATCAGTTCCTTTCGAAGAGCAATACGCTTTTTTTTCAGCACGTCAGTATATGCCTGATAACAAATTCTTCCAACGGAATAATATTCCAGGTTGGTGATCAGTGCAATCCTCCGGTAGCCGCAACCAGTCAGAAAATCCATCAGAGATCGCACCGATTTGTAGTTATCCGTAATAACGGCGGCGACATCCATTTCAGGAATATCTCTTTCAACAAAAACCAGGGGAATTCCATTGCCTGAAATCTGCTGATACCTTCTGATGTCAATTGTGTCAATGGCCGGGCATATAACCATGCCTTCAGCCCGTGCCCATACAAAATCATCAATTGCTTTCTGTTCATTGCCTGACTGATCATACGAATAGCTGATCAGCAAATGATAGCCGTGCTCCTGTGCCACGATGTTCATGCCATTCAGTACGGTAGAAAAATAATGATTCACCGGTTCCGGAAGGATAACCCCGATGTACCCTGTTTTATTCTTCAACAGCCCAAGAGCCAGCGGATCAGGTTTGTATTTCCATGACTCTGCCAGTTCTTTCACTTTTCGCCGGGTCTCTTCGCTGACCTCGCCTACGTTGCGCAAGGCCCTTGATACAGTCGAAATGGAAATATTAAGTTCCCGGGCAATGTCTTTCAGGGATGTTCTTCTGCTCATAAAAATATGTTATATAACATAAAAAATATTCCACAAACCTTACCGCAAACCTTTGCGGTAAAATTAATTAAATTATTGATAAATAGAAGGTTGTTGACGCAAACTTTTCTCTATTTTTGAAGCAAAGCTATGCGGCATCGTCATGAAGCCGGAAGAGAAATTCAGGTTGTATACAGGAACATGAGGTCGAAAGGTATGAACATCAGCATGCAGCAATGGACAGAAGAGGTAATGAAAAGCCCCGCCAGAAAAGCCATTCCCATCCTTACGCATCCGGGTATACAACTGATTGGCAGAAAGGTGTCGGATGCCGTTACCAACGGATATGTCCATTACTGTGCTATAAAAAGACTGCAGGAGGAATTTCCTTCAGCCGCTGCAACTACCATCATGGATCTGACCGTGGAGGCGGAAGCATTTGGTTGCCGGATCCGGCTGGAAGAGAATGAAATTCCCGCGGTGGCTCTTCCTGTAATAAATAAGGCAGACGATATCAAAGGCCTGAAAATACCTTCCCTTCTGACAGGAAGAATCCTTGAATACCTGAAAGCAATGCAGCTGTCGGCAGAAAACATCACCGAAAAACCAGTGTTTGGCGGCTGTATAGGTCCGTTTTCCCTGGCCGGAAGACTGATGGGCATGACGGAAATTATGACCGAAATGTTTCTTAATCCTGATGCGGTTTTTTTGTTGCTGGAAAAATGCACTCTTTTCCTTCTCGGATATGCCAGAG